>LULO01000202.1_pt1 | contig 28601 bp, 39 predicted proteins | sample 728121 | NCBI WGS metagenome assembly LULO01 (sample SAMN03860287, study PRJNA289734) | marine metagenome | biome: seawater column; feature: ocean; material: water; isolation source: Red Sea water column Station 149 - depth 50m | place: Saudi Arabia: Red Sea | collected 2011-10-15 | depth 50 m | reverse complement strand
GTCATAAAGTCCGAGACATCGACGCTGATGGCATCGGCTGCAACGTCAATACCTGTCCCCGCTCCAACAGCTAAAGACACGCCGCCAGATGTACCGCCGCCCGTCAAGCCGTCGCCCGCCGTTACTCCGGTAATGTCGCCAGTGGCCACCGAATCCACATAAGCTTTGATCGATTTGGCCGACGCTAGCGTATCATCACTGCCGCTTACGCTGGATAAATCGGTATCAATAGACGTTACAGCCGTCCCACCGTCAAACGATAGGCCACCAGTCAAATCGATGTCTCCCGCTACCGACAGCGTATGATCCGGCGCGTCTGTTCCGATTCCTACTTTTGAGTTCGATACGACTAAATCAGACTCGCCGCCTGACCTCAAATGCACTTTTGCGGCCGTCGTATTGGTTCGTCCGATCTTTATGCTGTCAGCGCCATCCGTGCCGATTTTGATGTTTGCGGTAGCTCGAACGTCTAATGATCCGGCCGTGTAAACGTGCGACGTCGAAATAGCCGTTGGCTGGAAATATAGATCGCCATCGATACCTAACGTGCCGCTAGGGCTGTCTGTCGCTATTCCGACTCTGTTGTTCGTCTCGTCAACTGTAATAGTGGTCGTGTCGACTGTTAAGTCTGACGCTACAACAGCGCCGCCAGATGATAAAATGCCTGATGGGCTCTTCGTGACTTTCATTTTTTAGCCCTCAACCATGCATTCGACAACGGTGCTACCTGTTGAGCTTGAAAGATAGACCGCCGTGACGCCCTTCGATTTGCCGATGCCATCAGCCAAGCTGATTTCCGCCCACGAGTCAGCGTCAAGCGTTACATAGGCTGAGCCTAACGAACCGCCGTCTGAGCCAGTAAACGCAACGTTGCCGCCGTTCGACATAAACCGAACCGAAAGCGTCGACGCGCTGTTTGGTACGTTTAGCTGTGTCTGGACGTTTGACGATCCAAGGGTGAAGCGTAAAGCCTCGGGGTAGTTTGCACCTGATAGAGTCTGGGCCATTTTCTTTGCCTACTTATAGGGGTTATCGATTCGGGGGATACGTGTGAAATCAAGCGTACAGCTTGCATCATTCCAATTGGGGTTGACTGAGGTTACCATAAACGTCTGACGCTCTAAAGGATGAACTCTTGAACTATCGGTTCGGGAAAAATCAGGGATCACCGAACAACTGATCGAGCACAAATCACCCGGCACTATGGAGAGCCATTTCCATCCGGCTAGATTTAAACTCATTTCATCAGGTATTCTGAAGCGCCAATTATTAAGCCTCGCTGCTTGACTCTCTGCAGCTTTGTTGACAAAGCCTATGCCACCACCTATGCCAGAATTAAAAACGGTTTGATCGACAATAGTGTTGATATTTGCTTTTGCTGGCATTGTTACAATCGAACGTGACTCTGTGGTTGTCCCTGGTTCTATTGTGTGAGTCTCACTTGTGCTTTGATATTTCACGTCGGGATTGTAGACGCTATAACTGTCCATCGAGATAATATCGTCTTCATTAATCTCGTAGTCTATCTCCGGCGCTATGCCTGCAGAATACGACAAATCCTGTGCAAACCTGAAGGCCGGTGCACCTTCTTTGCTTACAACGAACGCGCCCCACTGCGAAAGAAAGTTTTGCAGATAGCTAATGGCGTTTGTTTCGTGATTTTCGGTGAATAGATTCGCATGAAATCCACCGTAACGGTTGAACCGATCAGACCAAATTTCAAAGTCAGATAGGTCCGGCCCGACGCCAATGTTGCGATCTGGGTGAGGTGTCTGGCTGCCGCTTATAAACTTTTTAAAAATGTCGGGTATTGTGCCGTTTATCCAGTTCACAAACGTCATCTTTGTTCCGGCCAAAATGATTGACGGCCTATCTTTTCCGAACATACCAGTGCCAAACCTAATATCGTCCAGGCTTCCGTCTTCAAGTACGCCTGGACGAGGGATTAACCATTTTTTAAACGCTGCATAGTACGTGGTCTCGCCTTCTCCGAATTTAACGGCCATTTCTTGTGGTATTGGCCCCCCTGCCACCTCTTCTTCGAAGATCCAATTGTATAACGCCGTGCCGTTAACTGACATTCGGAAAGGGTCACCCGTTGTGATTGCATCCCCTAGCCTTCTCGTTATTGTACCGGGCTTTATAAATATTCCGCTCGTCTTAGATAGCGCGTTCAAGTTGTTTTGAAGTACTTTAAACGTGCCGCCGAGCTTCATCGTCCACCTGTTGTCTCTACCGCTCAAACCTTCGTACATAAAAGGACCGTAGCGGCCCCAAAGCATATACGGCAAATCCTCGAATCCAATGCGCAGCATGCACGGCTGACCGCGCGGGATATGCTTGGCTATAAAGTCCGCAACCTCAACACCCGCAAGGGATACTCGCAACCCGGCCGCATTCGTTGAAAAATTCCCTATACTAAGCTTTTGACTACCGCCAGTGAAATTGGTGATTGCGCTCGGATACGGATCACTGCCATAGCTTACCGCGTGTGTGTGAAGCGTTGGCTTGCGTGGACTGTAGTCTGAAAAGTTTGAATCAAACGTGACAGAGGTTTCGAAGTCAATGGCAAAGCACGGAGCGATCGGTTCATTGCTCGATATGCGCTCTTTGAACTCAGTGCTCCACGCCATTACTTGATCACTCCGCCGCCTGTGCTAAATGACCCCGAAGGCTTAGTTGGCCCTGATGACGAGCCACCCGTCAACATGTCGTCAGTAAGAATACCGCCGCCAAACAAATCATCAAACACACTGTTGACGCCGTTAGTGCTTACCATCTGCTCGTCTTGTTCTGATAGCGCCAATATATGCGCCGGGAACTCTTCCAACACCGCGTCGAACGTGTAAGTAATGCGATGATCATGGGTCAAAAGCGTGGTTTCGTTGGTGCTTGCTGGTCTAAATAGCGCCGGGAAAAAGTCCCTATGTCGAAACATAATTAAGCCGACGTGGTTGAACTTGAGGCTATCTTGTAGGACTAGCCGTTTCGTTGTTGCGTCATAGCTTGAAACCCTGCATTCCTCGCGCTTAGAGTCCGCCCCAAAGCTTTGAGCGAGCAAAACGTCACCGACTGCAGGACTAGCGCCAGAAAACGCCGTAAACAGGGGTCCTACGGTGATGTCGTATTGTTTGCGTGACGTGCCTCCAAAACTGGTATCCGCCGGCCCTTCACTAAACCCGCAAAACGTTTTTGATTTTTTAACCGCAAACGCAACAGGCAAGCCGCGTTCTAAATGGTCCGCCATATTGAACAGGTTTTCAGCTAACGCCGTATCGGTAAACCGTTCGTTAATGATTCTAACTTTCAAACCTGACCGCATGTTGATGCGCGATCGTCTACCGCTCCAACTCACCGCATCGTGCGAAATACGGAACGGGTCAATCTGCAAATCCGAAATGATTTCACCGATGTCTATTCGTTGAGTAGGTATGATTCCGGTGATTGGGTGTGGTGTATACCAAAAGGCACTTTCGGCACTCATAGCGCAGCCCCCGTATTAAAGACGCTCAGGTTCCGCCCGCTTCCATACTCGCCAAGCTCTCTTTGAAGCATTCGAGCCAGTTGATCAATGGAGTTTGGATCGACCACGTTCGTATTTATTGTAACGGGTTGCGCTGCGTTAATGTTTGACGCACCGCGCATGATGGCCTCGGTTGTCTGGGTGCTTGCTCCGCTCGCCGGGACTACTCTTTCACCAGCATGCAGGTAGTTCATGCCGTCCTTGGTGATGGTTGCCCCGCTTTGCAGTATTCCGAAGCTGAACAAGTTTCTAAAAAACCGCTTGATAGCGCTCCATATTACCTTGAACGCACGGCCCACACCCTTGAAGATAGCTATCGGCAGCTTCACCAAAACGGCTTGCAATATTTTTGGGATAGCTTCGAGTATGCCGCCGATGACTTCAGGCAGTTTTTCAATCAAAATCTCCGGTATAGCAACCAACAATTCCGGTATGACTTCAACCAGTGCAACGATAAAACCATCAATGAAGTCGATCAGCATTTGTTTCAGCGCATCGGCACCCATTGATCCCAAAGATGCGATGCCCTGGATCAAACCACCGGCCGGACCGAGCGCGCCGACCATTGTGTTAACCGGATCAGCTAACGGTTTTAGAAATCCTTCTGGACCTAATTGATTGAAGGGTGACGCCGCTATTGTTTCGGCTAAGCCGGTCCAGCCTTCCGTCATGCGTTCAACTTCAGACGTAAACGCGTCTAAGTCGAATTCCTCTTGTTTTGTTTCTTCGCTTTCTTTGGCGTCTTCAGTTGGCGCAATTTCCGCCAGTGCCGTGGGTGTTGCAGCTTTGCGACCGCCACCGGCGCCGGCCGTTTGATCGTTAAACGCTTTAGCGCCGGCCTTGATTCCTCGCGCTATGCCGCCAACGATGAGGCCGTCTTTCAACAGTGCAACCGCTTCGTCTTTTGTTGTCTTCATTCCAAATGATAGATCTTTCAAGGCTTTTTTCGCATTGTCGCCGGCTGCTTTGAAATCGCCTGAAAAGACCTTGACGATAGCTTTGCCGAGCCCAATGATAGCCATCAACAAATCCGTGACCGTGCCGGTAATAAGGCCGAACGATCGACGCCCAACGTTCATGATTTCTTTGAAAGACTCAGATAGCCCTACAATGAGCGCGCCAAACCCTTTGACCGCCCCGGCCGCGCCGCCTTGACTGCCGAAACCCTCTAAAATGGTTTGAATCGCTCGATCTGTCACTAGTGAAAACTTGGCAAGCTCGCGTTGCATGTCGGCAGCCGCCAACGCTGCAGCCGGACCCGTTTTGATACCAAACTTTTCCGCCTCTTTTACGAAGTCCTCAAGCTCAACACCGCTCAAACTTTGCATAAGCGCAGCGCCGGAACCGCCGAAAATCTGTACCGCCATTGCCGCTTTTTCGGTCTGTGACTCAACACCGTTGAGCAAGGTTAGCGTCTCTTTCATCACCTGATCGGATGACTTCATCTCGTTTTTTTGATCTAAAACGCTAAGCCCTAAACGCTCGAAAGCCACCTTGGCTTCACCTGTTCCCCTGGCTACATCTGCAATCCGTTTTGGGAACTCGTTAAGACCACCGACAACAGCATCAAACGCAAGCCCGGATCCTTCTGCGGCTAACTTCAGACCGGCCAGTGTATCCGTAGCGATACCTGTTCTCGTCGACGCGTCAGCGAGTTGGTTTTGGGTGTCCGTCAGCTTCATAACCAAACCGCCGAACGCGGCCGCCACGCCCACGGCAGCCGTTCCGATTAGCTTCAGTTGGTCTCTGCTGAGCTTAAACTTTTTGGCCGCGCTTTGGGCGTTGTTGCCCGCGTTGGTTGCTGCTGCGCCTACCTTTTTGAGCTTTGGTGATGCTTTGTCGTTAAGCTCGACAACCATTTGAACGACATCAGCCATCCTAATCCCTCAAAACCACAACAGGGAAAATAGGCGCTCCACTTTTTGACATATCGTCGATCCGTCTCGCGCTTTGATATTCTGTTTCCTGATGCACTAGCATGGCCAATCCGAGTTCATACGGGTCCAGTTCAAGAACTTCATGAGGCCACTTTCCATATCGTTTAGCTAGCGTTCCTATTGCGTCGAGTAGGTTTCTGTTTTCCCTTTTCGCGAAAGGATTGCAGCCTTTTAGCCGCTTCCTCCCCGTCAGTAGACAATGACATGATTTTAGCGAACAGCACCTCAAGCACCCCAGGCGGCAGCGAACCAACCCACAAGACACCCTTATCGGGGTCGTGGCGTGAGCTATCGATAACGAGCTTTAAATCGTCCCAGGATCCTTCCCCGTCACCAACCGCAATGCAGCCGGCTGCCACTGTCGCCTCTTGAAGGTTAGCCAAATCAGACGCTTGTTTCGGGGTGATTGTTTTCATAAAATCTTCGGGATTGACGTCTTTTTCGTCTACATCTGGGGTAGCAATGGCGAAGGCTGCGAAGCCAACCCGCGCCAAGTCTGCCGAGTTTATGCGCCGAACCCGCCACCACAATGTGGCGGCTTCAACTTCGTCGGTCGTGCTGTTGCTAATCGCGTGTAAAATACTCATAGTGTCCCCTCTTTGAGCTTATTAGTTAGCGGTTGATGAACTGTTTCCGTTCAACGTTGTAATTCTTACGCCGTGATCTGTTCCGTCTGATTGTCCCACCAGCGTTATCGACTGCTGAATCACGTTAGCGTCACTGACTGGATCCGATGCCTCTGACATGTACGCATTATGGAGCGCGATTTGGAAAGCGTCAGCACCGCTTGTAAACGTAATTTCTGCATCGCCAACGCTATCGGCTGTAAACGCTGCATACGCGGTGTCTGACACTTCAAGCGTCAGCGCCAACTCAACCGAACCAAAGTCTGAGCGGAGAGGCTTTTTCGTAGCTGCTGAGCCGAGATGCTGACGGACCGAAAGCGCGTTGTTCACTGTAAGCGTCAAGTCAACCAAATCATAGTTAGTACCGTTAAACGATAGCTGGCCCGCGTGGCTGTGTAGAATTGGTGCGTCTGTTGCGCTGATTGCTACCGTTCCGCCATAGCTTGCCCGCGCTGAGCTTGTTTCTGCGATAACTTCAAACTCTGCAGTCATGACACCACCGGCCGCCACGTTGAACGTGCCTTGTGTGATGCGACAACCTTCGAACGTTTCACAGGTTCCGGTACCGCGTATATTGGCCATTGTTAGCCCGGTGGGTACGTCATCAGCTAAAGTAAACGTGTGTGTGTAAGGGCCTGTTCCAGTTGTGGCTACTGAGCCCATAAGATGCTTTAACAGCATACCTATTGACGAGTATGACGCCTCCACAACAAACGTCCCGCCAGCGTTGTCGTTCTGGATATAGTGTGATCGACGTATAGCGCCCGCAGTACCTACCTGCAGGTGAGGCCGTGGCACCTTTTCGATGGTTCGCAGCAAGTTACTGCTGACAAGGGGTCGATAGTTGTTGATACTACCCGCTGCAATAGCGGTCCCCCAGGTTGATTCCTCTGCGAAGCCTATGACGGCGCCTCTTCCGTGGTAAATCTCAGCCATTGCGGCCCCCTTATGCGGTTACATCTTTGATGACTATACGACATCTGAAGTCAAGTTTTCGACCGCTAGTTAAGTTCACGGTCAGGATAGCTAAATAGTTAGACCCGCTGTTGCCGGCTTTGATCGTGGTTCGCACGTAAGCCGGATCAACCATTCGGATTTGAGCGGTGTCAATCATCGACGATTGAGAGGTAGAACCACCGAACGTCACATCATAATTAACGCTCTCAACCTCATCCAAAAGCCGCCGGCCTTCGTTGGGGATAAATCGCGTTGAGATAACTCCTGTCAAATCCCACCATAAATGCAGAATTTCCGCGCTGTGTTTGTGAACATCAATACTAGCTACGGCAGTCCCCGGCCTCTCCGGTCGGCAAGTGATCATCCGTTGGCTACCGCTGCCCGGCCTGCCTATTTCAATGAAGCCTGTTTTTGCGCTCGATACTGAAAAGCTTGTTTCGGCTGAACTTTTACCCGTGGCGCCAAAATAGATCCACGCTACAACCGCCCCGTCGGTATTGTTTACGGCCATGTCGTTGATTTCAACCGTGCAAGTCTTAGTAGTTGAGTTGAAATTCTCCAAATCAAACGTTGCCAGCGTGTTGCCGTCAGCTAGTGTGACTCGCACGTCTGCGCCGGAATTGGACGCGTCGACGTTTTCCCAAAACAACGGCCAATCGCTCGGTACTGTGGCGGTCACGTCTATTTGACCTGAGCCGCTGTGATTGTTGATCATTATCGGCGCTCGATATTTCCAGTCTTTATGATACCAACTCATTACGCCCCCGCCGTTTCTGTGTAGAAGACGCTCACAGTCAATACAGCCAAACCCAGCGAGGGCCGATCAAGCTCTTGACCGTCGTATGCGCTGGCCTCAATCTGTACGTCTCTAACGTTACCGCCTAACGATCGATCTGACTCAAGTGCTTTCATAATGTCATTTTGTAAATCAAGCGCGTCGAGAATAGTCGTGCCGGCTGCCGAACTTGTCGACGCAACCCAAGCCTCAATCTGCAGATCCATTTGCCTGTCATACCGCGTCAACACTGTTCTGCCTGCTGTTTGTGTCGTTTTAACGGTGTTCACGTATACATACGCGCCCGGTAGCCTGTGAGGGGAAAACGACTCACCAATGACAATCTGATCGGATCCGCTTAGGTCATTGGCATAACCGCCGGCCCCGTTGACGTTAGCCAACTGCGTTTTAACTTGCGTTACTATGGTGCGTTCAAGTCCCAAGGCCAGCCTCTTTAAACGTCTTTAGGGCTTCACGTTCAAAAACGCGCGGCGCTGTTTTGATTACTTTGTCTCGCGCTGGCGCAAGAAATGGCCGCTTTCCGCGCTCGTGAAATTTCGCATAGAACGCACGTCGACCACCGGCGCCAACAAACGCTCGGACACCTCGCTGCACTTGCTTGACGCCGCTGTGGTGATCGATCGACTGTCTGAGTTTGCCGGTTCTTACGTTCAAAACCTTACCGGTTACGTTGAACTTAGCCTCGGTCTTCATGTTGATCGTCAACGTGTGCGCTGTTCGAACTAAAACGTCAGTGAGCGCACCTGTGCGTACCAGCTTGTTCAATCGTTTGGCGAACTCGTCAGGGGTCATAGTGCGCGACATTAGCCCACCCAGCACGATGCTTGGCGATACGGCTGCAGCGCTTCTTTGACTTCATGCAATAGAGCCAAGCTGTGGATATTGATTGTTCCGCCGCCTTGTGTGACGTTGGTTCGGCCAATGTGGTCGCGACTTTGAAACCAGTGCGCGACTTGTAAGCCTGCAGCGTGTTTGATGGCTTCGGGTATAGACGCGAACCCGATAACCGCAACGACTTTGATCGCTCGCTTTGTCACCGACCATGACCCGTGAACGCTGTCGTCTTTCAATCTGACGAGCGCCTCATCGCCAAACAAATCATAATCCGACGCGGCCACCAAATCTGTTGACGTGTAGTCTCTATCTGTCGAATCATGGATTGACGTAATCGATTGCACCGGCAGATATGGAAGCCTCAACTCCTGACCGCCGGGGCCGTCAAGATAGATCGTGTGTGTGGCGTCTTCAATTGATGCGCTGCCGCCTGTTGTGGCTGCAGGTATGCCAATATATGACGCGAACGCAGCGTCAGCGCGGCTGATTAACGTGTTAAACGTCGCATCTTCGCCGGTTCCACTGATCACCCTACAATAAACTCGGGCTTCCGCTGCTGTAATTATTGCCATGGAAAAAACTAAGCCTTCGCCTTTTTGGCCTTTTTGGCCTTTTTCACAGCCTTCAAAAAAGCGGGTATTACTTCACCCTCTGGCACTGCTACGTCTCTGACTTCACCGGCCGTCCAGTGTACGCCGTTCGGCCATTCACCGCGCGCTATTGCTTCGAGTTCCATCAGTCCGCCTTTTTAGCTTTAGAAGCCGCGCCCCGTTTCGCCGGTGACTTGACGGCGCGCGACTTCTTTGGTTTTGAAACTGCCGATCCTACAGCCTCGAAAGCATCCCCAAACGATTCGAGCAAGTAGCTTGCTTTTTCGTCTGATACCTCGACCTTATCGCCGACCTTGACGCTGAGGCCGGGGCCGTTGTAGTGATCACGATGTGGGAAACCTTTAAAGTGTAGAATCGGCATGTTTTACCTCTTAGCTATTAGCAATGTTGTACGCGAACGCGACATTCTTCGCACCGGTTCCGTCTACGTTGACGAAAGCGGTCCTGCGTGTCGCCACGACTTCAATTTGGCCTTTTGTGATCTCGCGATCGACGTCAATGGTCAAAGGCTTGTAATTAGATTGCATGTAGCGTGAGCGATCCACGATGAGATAGCCCGTCTTTGTGGTTGTGCTTCCGTCATAGTTGCCAGATGCGTTCAGGTCGGCCGTCATGAACGACGATACAACCACGTCCATACCTGCAAGCTTAGCTAAGCTGCCTGTCAGAACGGTCGCCGATGGACCGAAAGCATCGATCGTTGCAACTTGGCTCATCTCAAGCAGGTACAACGCCATAACTTCAGGTGATACGACCATAAGCAAGTCACCGCCCGAAGAATGAGGAGCACCCAAAGCCGCACGAGTTGACATGATAGACGCGTAAGGGTTTGAGCCCTCGATGCCTGAACCGTCAATTGTAGACGACTGATCGTTAGAGATGGCGCGGAGCCCGTCCCATGCACGACGATGATCGCCAGCAGCGCCCAAATCGGCCGTATTCCAACGGGACCTTGGGTTCCATGCACGCGGCGATCCTGTGGTGTTCAGGTCGGCGTGGGTAGAATCCAATGAACCGTTGATAATGGCGTCTTCTACGGCTGCGCTGATGCTGTCAACAAGGCTGTCACGAGCATAATCCAAACCGAAGATTACGGAATCTTCAGCCGCGTCGGCGTCAAGTGTAATTCGCGCCGCAAGCGACTTGGCTGTGATGCTGACTTGGCTGGTAGTGTCGTCCTGTGCTGTGATGCTTGACCATGTGGCCGCGCTCTTCAGATATGGACGTACCTTTCCAGTCATGTAAGGTAGGCGAACTTCCTTTCCAGGCATATCCATCGCACGGAAAGCACCTTCAAGCGCTGTCGGGCTGTACAGCTTTTTGTACAGTTCAGGCAACAGAAGATCGGGGATCCATTCCGCGCCTACGCCTGCACTGTCTGAGAATGCCCGCTTGATAACGCCGGGGGCTGACTGCATGTGGCGCTCAATGCGTTCGTCGAGCTTGGCACAGCCTTGACCGCTCTTTGTCATCAGTCGCGCCATGTTGCGATCGTCGACCATCTTTTTCAGATCAACATGCCAGTCACCGCGATCAACAGGATCGTTGATAAGGCTTTCAGCGTCCAACGTTCCATCGGCGCGCACGTGCTTCCGGAGTGTCGCTTCTTTCTCGCTTACTGTTTCAACTTTAGGCGCAGAAAGTTCAGCCATTTTTTGTTGAACGTCTTTGATCGCTTGCGCTTTCTTGTCCAAGTTCTCAGACAATGAGCGGTTCGCGTCGGCTAGACGTTTTTGTTCGGTTTTCAGATCAGCGATTACCTTGATGGCATCGCCTTTGGTTTTGATGTCCATAGTAATCTCCATGGGACGTTGATGGGCTATTAGCCCTGGTTAAAAAGTGATGCGAAGTCGTCATCATCGGAAATGGCTTGATCGTCTGCAAACAAAGCATTGAAGCCGCGCTCGATCTGTGTATTTCCAACGGTGCCGAATAAGTTCAAAATCTCATCGCGCACAATAGAGCGCAATTCTTTATAGTCCTCGTCTTCATCGTCCCCATATGCTTCTTCTTCTATTTCTTCGGCTGGCTCTTCATCGGCTGGCTCTTCTTCCGCCGGCTCTTCTTCCTTGTATTCATCTTTAAGCCGCTCAGGATCGTGTTCGTCAACGACTTCAAAAGGGAACGACGCAAACGAACCAGGGTGATCGGCCTCATCGCCTGCCATCAAAACCGGCCCGCCCTCGTAATCCATCCAGTGATGACCCTCAGGTGCCGGGATTTCGACCGGTGCGGCTTTTTGTTTGGTTTCGTCTTGGTCTTCATCTTGCATTTTCAACATCCATCTTTTAGCTCTTACGGCTAAGGCTTGAGGATTTGCGGGGATACTTACGGCCGACACCTCTAGCAACGAGTTGTCTTCCAGTAGATAGCCGCCCTTTTGAGAATAGGCTGGGTGATCCTTGTCGAGCTTCGATCGTTCGGTGCTTTTACCGGGCGCGAATCCAACACTGAACGCGCTCATAAACCCGTTTTTGTACTGCTGCGCCAATCGTCGGCCTAGCGGATTCGTTTCATCTGTGTCGAACTGCACCTTCATCATCAACTGATCACCGACCACATCGATTTCAAGCGCTTTCCCAACCACTGGTCCTTCATAGTCATGATTGTGGACGATCACCGCGTTGCGTCTGAAGTCGTCAAGCTTCCAAGATGGCGCCACCACATCGCCGTATCTGTCGGGGTCTGGTGTGCTTGCGACCGCTGTGACGATGCCGTCTTGAGATCCTTCTGACTTGCAAACAATCGTTTTGAATACGTGCTTCATGAGATAACCCTTCCAACCGTTGTACATCTGCAATTAATGTCGAGCGCACCTGTACCGAACTCACCGGGGCCGCTTGCGCTTGCGCCGTTATGGCTAAAATCTGCCGCGCTCGGAACCCATGTACCGTCAAGCTCCATGTGCGAGTCCCTAACCTTACCGTCACGCGCACTAAGCCACATTTTCTGTACTCGCAGACCAACTGATTCGGCTTTTGTGTAAGCCTCGTTGGCTGCAAAGTTGGCTAGTCTTGTGGTCTCTGTTCTGGCGATCCGCATAGCCCTTGATGGTGTGAAGTCTTTATGGGTTGAGATGTTCTGTTGCATCTCTGCAAGCGTTTGACCTTCGCGTAAACCTTTGTCGATGGTCTCTCGAACATCATCTCTGACAGTGTTTAAAATGCTTTCGGCCATCTCTCGCACGCGCTGTAACGCTGCCTGCTCTACCTCACGCGGGTTTAACGTTTGCGATACCTTGATCGACTTAGACGCATCGTCGAACGCTTTTCTGAGCGCGTCTCGATATAGAGGCTTAAACATGCTTTGGATAACCGACTTTTCTTTCATCTCGTCAAGAATGCGATCCAAGGCGGCATCGTCGAGCGCTTTCGTCACACCCTTCGCACCGATCTCCGCTTTCAGACGCTTACTGATGCGGGATGATTGGCCCTTTAAATACCTGCGCATTGTGATTGCAAGCTTGCGCTCGGCTGGTCCGTGTATGCGCTCAATGAAGCTACGCCAGACAACTTCACGCCCTTCGGGTGTGTCATAATCCCGCTCAACTGTTTTCTCGTCATTTACGACTAACCATTTTTCGGCCGTTTTGGATTCGAGTTTGTCGATCTCTTCTTTGATGAGCCCCTTCATATAGGCTTCACCCTTGCTACCTACAACCAACCATTTGATCTGCGCAACCACACCGGCCAGACGATAGTCCTCGAAGTGACGAGCGGCCCAACTTTCCCGAAGACGAACAGCGCCTTCCTCGGCTCTGCCATCTACCGCACCGCCGCCCTCGGCTATCGGCTTGAGCTTTCGATACTGCTCGTTGCCTTTAATGTTGCCGCCTTCGCGCCATATGCTCGGATAGTTAGTCTTTATCATTTCAGCAAAGTCCACATCGAACACGTCAAAACCGCTATTGCGCAAGCTTACAGTCTCGTCGTCGCCGTCCTGCGGGAAGTTGGTCGGATCGGTGTCGCCAACAGCCTTCACGGCTGTTTCATCATCTGCAATTATGAGGCTGGCTAAGCTTTCTGTGTCTGCGTCGATGGCTTCATTCTCGTCAACCGCCTGTATCTCTGCATCAACTTCAGATGCTTGTAAGCTGTCAAAGCCTTCAAGAGCTGCAGCTTCCGCCAAATCGACGCCCATCAACCACCATGACTGAACACGGTTGACACGCTCCGTCCGGGATTCCTGCAGCGCGTCAACTTCGCTGAAGTCATGATAAATTCGGACGCCCTCAGAGTCGGGGAACAGTCGCGCAAGCCGCGTTAACTCGCTGTCGATCAATGCCGCTTTTCCGCTTAGACCTTCCCAATACAACCGGCTCTGGGCCATTGCTGTGGCGTAGTTAGCATTCGGCAGCCCTACACGGCTTGGCGGCACGCCCATCGCAGCGAGAACAGCCTCACGGGCCATTAAGCGGGTTTCTTTATATTCCATATCTCGCAGCGTTTGGGATAGCTGCTGATACTCAACACCGGCGCCCAGAATGACGGTACCGCTTTTGCTGTTTAGCTGTTTCTGGAAGCCTTCACGCAATTGCGTAATTTGCATCTTTGACCATCGGTCACCCTCTTCGCTCGGGCTCAAAATGCCTGTGGGTAGACCCGTCTTTGCGCTTTCCGCTGCAAGCTTAGATGCTGCCAAGTCCGTGTTCAAGTCGTTGTTTAGTGCCTGGATAGCCCCGGACCCGTAGAGGCCGGTGGTGGTATCGCTCCAACTCGGCATCCTAATGTGAAGCACTTGCTCAAAGCCATAGCGCGCCGTTTTACCTGTTCCCGTGTACTCGTATTCTAACGGCTGCCCGTCTGGGCTCGGTATCACCCGCACTCGCTCAGGGTGTAAGCGCAACAACGCTTGCGGCTCAGGTGAGCCCACCACAAGAACAAACGCGTCGCCGGTTAACGTCAAATCAACAATCAACTGCCGACGGAACAAAACACCGGACACGCGCGACGATGGCCGATCGAGCAAGTCAAGCAACGGATGATCGTCTAACGGTTCAGCGTCTTTACCTCTGCCCTTGAGAGCCTTGATTGCAACCTTGGTCAGATCGCTGCTGATGGCGTCAACGCAAGCTCGAACCCATGGAAAAGCCGCCATAGCCGACATTGAATCGAGCGCTTTATAGTCTCTGTGGGCCGGTTGTGGCGTCACAAAGTCGGATCCGGCTACATGTGTGGTCGTGCCATCGTTGTCGACCTGCACAAGCTTCAGCGCGCGCAATAAGCGCGGGAACCAACCGTCTCGAATAGCTATCTCTGATTTGGCCACGTCAAGACGTTAGCGCAGTTTAGATTTTTTAGCAAATACAGTTTATTTAGATTTTCGTTTTAGGCACAACAAAACCGCCCGAAGGCGGCTGGGTTGCGGCCCCCGTGGGGGCCGGTGGTTGGTTATGCGTTTGCTGCCAAATCCATGTGACGTTGATAAGATCGCTTGAGTAGCTTTGCCTTTTCTGTCATGTGCTGTACTCGGTACGATGCCGACATGTTGGCCAAACCTGCGCGCAACATTTCGCGCTTGTATGCGGCGAACATAAGAGCAACCATGCCTTGGTGAAAGTTGTGGGACTCCTCATCCTCACCGTAAAGAAGGGCGTCAAGTTCGGCGTCGGTCATGTTGGTGATATCGGTCATTTCGTTCTCCCTTGTTACTCTCTCTTTATACCTGAGCGGAATATTTAAAACAAGGGGTAAAACGAAAATAAATTAAAATAAATTCGCAATCGCTGTACGTCGTTCGATCAACCAATAGCGAAATTCGATCCTGATAGCTTGCTGACACAATACCGAAGCGCGTCGATGGCGTGATCTGACTGCCTCGGGGCCGGTGCGTCTTTTACCTCTCCCGATTTAGTCGGCGCCCAAACATAGCTTTCCATCTCTCGGATCAGATTGGTGCAGCAATCATGAACCACAAGCGCCGGCCGTCCGCTGATCGGGTTGACTGCTAGTCGTTCACTGATGTCGTTAATGCCTTTTCTGACGCTGCCTTTGCCCTTTTTTGCGGCTACGTTGGGGATTCCGTGCTCACGTCCAAGCGCTAACCGGCTGCCCTTGTCTTCAGGATCGCATACCATCCACTCAACCTCACGCCCTGCCAAAATGCTCTTAATGGCTCGCGCGTGTTGGCTAAGCGTTTGCTCTGCTTTGTAATGTTCAGCGATGACGTGCAACGTATCATCCGACGGATCGAGCGCGCATAGCAAATACGATGCTGGGGCCCTTGTACCAAAATCCATGCAGCTATACAGCGCCCAATCCTCCGGCACTGTGTAAGCCGGTACGACGTGCGCAGATCTTGACCACTCGGTGAATACCCGGCCCTCTAACTGCGTGAACTCACCACGGTCCCGCGCTGCCCGCTCGCCAGCGTTGACGCCCCGCAGCAGCCGCGCCCGCTTGTCCTGGTCGATGTGGGGGTTGTCGCCACCGTGCAGGAAGTGGATCGCGCTGCCCTCGTCCGGGTCTGCGACGAACCGGCGATGGACCCACGTAAAGCCCTTTAGCGGCGTCATCGTCAGCAGAGCCCAGCCGCTGCGGTCCTCCCACGTCGAGCGCGTGAGCCGCTGCATACCCTCATTGTAGATGTCCTCATCATGCTCCTCGTCGAGCCACAGCAGATCGCCCGCATAGCCCTGCATGGCCCGCCGTCCGGCGTCGTTGGTCAGGAATCGCACCTTGCCCCCGCCTGGGAATCGGGCCTCGCTGAACCCCGCCCCGTCCCGGTTGCGCCACTCGGTGCCCGCTGGGGCGTACCGCTCGACCGCTGCCCGCTGCACGTTGATGCTCATGGTGGAGTTCAGCGAGGACGCCAGCACTAGCCCCGGACGCGGTGGGAACAGCGACGGCTCGAGGTCGTTAGCCTTCAGCCATAGAGCCACGGCGGGGTGACTGCGACCCATGGCCACGGCGCAGGCCACCATCCCGCCCAGCTCGGTCTTGCCACTACCGTTGCCGCCCGCAGCCAGGACGGAGTCAACCCCCGCCCGCTGCAATGGGGCGCGCTGCGATGTCTGTGGAAGCTCGTTGTGCCACAGCCGCGCGAAGGCCAGCGGGTGATCCTCTCGGATACGCGCGAGAGCTTCCAGCGCGGGCGCAGCCTCAAGCATCTGACCGGCTGCGGTCGTCATATTAGACCCAGTACTTGCGCTGCGTCTTTGTCCGTGCTCCCGATGTATTCAAAGCCAGCGGTGAGTCTTCCACCCGACGAGTGAATACCCTTCATCGAAGACGTTTTTCCGGTTGGTTGAACCTTTGATGGGGATCTATACATGGCCCACTTCCTGCTGCGCGCTCGGTATCGCATCATGGCCGGATGACTGGTTACTGACCGATAAGGCTTACCGGTCGCGCGATATGCTGACGCGATAAACTCGGACAGCTTGTTTCCTATTCCAACACCTTGGAAGTCAGGCAAGCAGACAGTCCGATGTTCTCGCCAACCCGAACGGCGTGGATGTGGGAACGACAGCGTTGACGCGAAAGCCACAGGCACATGGTTCCATTCGGCAACGAAACATGCGGCAGAGGGCGCAATGCTGTGATCTAGATAATGGTGGCGACGGAAGACGTTCCACGCCGAACGGTCCACCCTTGAGATCTGAAGCTCGATCGCTGGCCGGGGTTGAACCGACCTCCGATCAAGGCGTCCCTCGGGCATGTGAAGCACCCAGTCAGGCTGGAGCCACTCGATTACGTCATAATGACACCCCACCGCTACCATGCGGCGGTCCGTTCGTCGGATAGCCTTAGCTATTGCTGCCGAACCAATCTTGGCCACGGTGCGATCCACCACGCTTGTCCATTCGTCAATGGCCACGATCGGCTTGTCGCTTACCAAAGCTCTGGCGACCTCGGCGCGGAACTTCTGACCGTTGGATAGAACATGAAACGGACGCAGCCAAGACGGCGGCGAGCTGAACCCAACAGACGACAGCGCAGAGCATACATCCTTTACGCTGATTGACTTGTCGAAACCATCAATCACTGTGCCGTCCGCTGGCCAGCCCATGTCGTCATTGAAGCAATCTCCGAACAGATGACGGGCCACGGTGGTCTTGCCGCTACCACTTGGCCCGACTATCAGACCGATCGACCACTCATCGGGGATCTCAAGGTCAAAAGACCACGACTCAGATGACGGGCCCTTTTCCAGGTCGAACATTGAAGCCACCTGCCGCGTTCTCACCGACCAATCAATGTCCGACTTTACTACGAGATCAATGCGCGACATTGGAACCCCCCCGCTTCCAGATATTCCATGACTTCCACCTGATTCATCTCGTTAATACAGTCCACCTGCACTCCCCACTGCTCGGGCAATAGCTCCGCCAGCGCCAGCAGCTTCGCGTCCGTCGGGTCGAGGTCCATCACCCGCACCGGCACCCGGTCGAGCCCCAAAGACAGCGCCGCTTGGTGCCGTGTATGCCCCGCGATGATCTCATAGCCGCCGCCCTCGATAGGTCGCGCGATGATGGGCGAGGCAAACCCGAACCGCTTGATGCTCTTGGCCACCTCGGGGATCGCCGCCGCATTGTCCCGTGGGTTGTCAGCCCACGGGGTCAGGTCATTGATCGGCATCCATACCGCTGCCGCTTCTGCTTTACTCGCCATTGTCGCGGTCCTTTTCCCGGCCCATGCGTACCTGCACGGCAGACAGCACAGCACCGTTAAACTTCTTCTTGTAGTCTTCTGCGAAGTGCGTTTCATCCATCGCCAGCGCGATGACCACGCAGTACTCCAGAAGCTCCTCCCATGACTCTATGATGCACCTGTCCCAATAATCGTTGTCACTCATCGCTGTCGTCCTCTTCAATCACCGGCAGAGCAGGAGCCTCGACCCCCAACAGCTCACAAGCGGCCGGCAGCGCCTTGAGCAGATCGACGGCCAACCGTGGCGCGTCGTCTATCGTGTGGACCTGCGCTTGTAGCTGTACCTGCTGCGGAGCTTCCAAGCCCAGTACGCGAGCCTCAGTCGCCAGCAACCGCGCGACAGTGGTGGTGTGTCCAAGCTCCATGGCTTGCTGGATGGTAGCCTGGACCCGCTGCCGCCAGTCGCTCCGAATCTCATCGGTAGTTTGCTCTTGGTCCTGGCTTGCCCATTCTCTACGAATCAGCGCCGCATCCTTTCGGACTTGGCGCGTGCTCACGTCGAATTGGTCGGCAACTTGCGCCTGTCTTCTCAACGTCCAGTCACCTTTGATTAGCAACGCCTCGACCACATCGCGCCGCTGGCGAACCATCTCGTCAGTGTTCTTTCGGCCTGTTTGGGACATATGGAACTTTATATAGTTCCACACCGCCCGTCAACATTAACCCCGCACCCCGCCCTTATTCACTCCCCGTAAAGTCCAGGCGAGGCCGGGAAACTGTTAAGCCTTCACCGCTGCCATTATCTGATCAAGTTTCGCCGTGACCTGTTCTTGAATCTTTGCTCGGGTGGCCATAAACTCCCGCGCGTCGGCGTCTTTTTCCATCCTGGCCTCTCTAATTACTTGATCGTATCGCTCCCGCATAGCAACTATCCGCCCGTCATAGTTGTCGTTAATTTCTTTTAGCTGTGTTTGAAACGACTCAACGAGCTTATCAAGCCGCTTCTGTAAGGTGATGAACTGCCAAACCAAAAACGCAGCAAATAAGCCCAGGTGACCACCGGCCATCAGTTGATCAACGATCGCTTGCATGCGTGGCCCCCTTGCACCTCTCAAAATATCAGCCACATTAAAAACGTTCAACTGGATTCATCGACAGCCGCTTAACGATTGCAGGGTGATAGCGTTCTTCCATTGTCAAGCTCGGCTTTTCTACGCTTGTGTAAAATACTTGCTTTGTGCTTGGGTCGTTTTTGTAATCGTTAACAACGTCAGCCCAGTGACGCGCGGCCCCCGATACGTATCGGCGTCCCTTTTCGCAGTCACACCCGGCCGCGTATGTGGTCACCAAAAGTTTGCCGTCTTTCCACCTGTGCCACGCCACCTCGCGCCATCCTGAGCCCGAACACGCTGCACAGCCCTCTGCAGCGGTTTTTACTACGGTCTGAGGGTCTGCCTTCAAGACTTCCAAAAATACCGCCACGGTCGGCATTCTGGCCTTTTTGGCCATGATTTGCCGGCCTACTCTGCTAACGTCCTCATCACGGTACGGTTTCAACGTGCCAAACCATAGCGGCAACACGTCGCCCAACCAATGATCCGATTTTCCATAGTTGCGCGCGTATGCTTGGAGCATGCGCTCAATTTGTTGTTTGCTGGCCATCGTTTTGTCCTCCTAAAATGGTAACTCTTCTAACGCTTTCAACTTTTGACGCTCTATATCCTCGTCCCATTCGGCCGCCTTAGAAACAAACGTCCCCAAATGCTTTCGACGTATAAACGTTGGCAAGTCGCATCCATTATCCTGCCACCATTGGCAATCGATCGACGTTAAAAAGTATTCATAAGCGTGCATAATTTCCGCTTCGTCAGCGTATCTCAGACCCTCTTTCAAATCGGACGCTATCGGTGGTGTGAGCTTCATTGTCCGCGCACCCGTTCGGCCTTGTTTGCGGCGCTCGTTTAGCCTCTGCCACAACGCCCGCTCCTTTTCGCCCCCGATGTTTTTGCCTTTTTTGCTTTCTTTGGGTTTTTGTTTTGGTGATTTGTCGGACTCTTGTTCGACTTTAATTGAATTGAATGTATCTGTATCTGTATTTGTAGATAAAGGAACGCGCGCGCGAGGGGTTGGTTTTTGGTTTTTTTCCGCGTTCGACTCGGTAGGAACAACCTCATAAGATGCCGCAATTATTGAGTTTTGCTGGTTGGTTTCCGGTTGGTTTCCGGTTGGTTTTGCGAGTGTAGAGCGGTTGGTTTGTTCGTTCCACACTTCCATCCATTCGTTTGCTCGCTTGATTAGCTTTCTCGCTTTCCAATCAGTCAACCCAGACCAACGAATGAATTCCGTCTTTCCTAATGGGTGACCCGCTTGTATCCTTGCACACAACACCGCAACCGCTAAAGCTTCGGATGCAGGGTTTTCTTTTGTGTATCGTTCAAAGGTAGCCGCGTCTATCCACGGGCGGGGGATCGCTATCCATTGCATTGCTTGACTCGCTATTTTTGCGCTCGATTCGGTGGCGGCATCCGCTCCAAAAAACGGACACCGGAACACCGAGTCAAGCTGTGTTCATGCTGGGGGATCAATCCCAGCACCCAAACCCTAACGGGCTAATCTATAAATTACAATCTCTGTCCGTGGTCCTTGGTCCTTTTCTGCATAGTAGGCATCTGCCCTAATGCATGAGACTTGACCATCGTCATTCCAAATCATCCCCGGCGGTATGCTGCAGCCATCGATAACGCTCTTGATTACGTTATCTAAATCGGGTCGCTTGCCCATCGGAATGAGCCCGTCTGGATCTTTCTTCCGTGATATGCGCTCCGGCCGTTGGAATACTGCCGTGATGTCGATTCTGGCGGCGCTGGGTGCGCGCCCGACTAATGGACGCTTCTGGCCTCTAAGCTGGGGGCTTGTGTTTACACAAAGCGCCACCAACTCCTCAAACGCTTTTGTCTTGGCGTCGGTGTACGTTTCAACCCTGTTGTTTCTGCATCTAAATCTCGGTCGCCCTTTTGGCACCGGTTGACCGGGAATCGTAACCCGAAGCACCTCTTCCCAAGTCATCGAACAGCCATCCGGCCCGCTAACGTCATGACGCGCTGCCGGTCTTGTGGTGTAGCCTCCAACGCTTTCAATATGTGGTGCATCTGGCCCGCTGTGGGCTCGAATGTACCGTTCTCAATAGCTGATATTTTCGGCTGCTGTAGCCCGACCACACCACTAAGCCGTTCGGCTAGCTCGACCTGTGTCATCCCTCGCGCATGTCTTAGCATTGTAATGATTGCGCCCATTGTTTTCTCGCTCATGTTGTCCCCTTTAAGCCTTTGGGATCTCTGCCCCAGGCATGTAAACTCTCACGTTGTCCAATCCTCGACCGGTAACAGTGTAACCCATTAGACCGTACGAGTATATCATTCCCCAATCGACCAAATCATCCAGCACAGACCGCGCAACGCTCGGACGGATGTCGAACAGCCTCGACAATCCAACATCGTCCCAGCGTCCCGGCTTACTCGTTGCGATCACCATCAAAACCAGCAGAGGCAGAGTATCAACGTCTATTGGTATGGGTTCGACGGGTATGCTCACGGTCTGCGCTGCGCTCATGTTGTATCAAACCCCATTAGCTCGTCATAGCTAAAACGATCACCCAGTGCCTTCCTGATGTGCGTCGTTGTTTCTGTGAACTCCTCAACGTCGCCATTGTAAACAAACGCGTACATCGGAACATCTAAACAGCCACGAACAAACTCTGCACCCTTTGGAGTTACCCTCCAGACTCCCGACGTTCGCCCGTTGTGGTGCTCACTTTTCGGCAGTTCTTCAATAAGCCCCCACCACGCCAACTTGGGATACTCTCTCGCTTTTAGTATCCACGCCGGCGCGGTTTCGGGTATGTTTATCCATAGGTCACGCGCATGGCCCCACATCCAACACAATGAGGCAGCCATACTACTGTTCAGCTTTCGCCGGTATCGCTTAGCGAACTGACCACAACACGGACACGATACGCCCTCGTCAAGGTTTGAGCGCACGTGGGCCGCTGCGTCAGTTAGGGCATTAAAATGGAACATCTTCGCTCCCTATGTTTTGCGCTGGCGCTTCCCAAATTACACCTTCACAATCTCGATCTTTGCACTTAAACGCCGGACCACGCCATCCGCCCGCCCGCTTTTCTACGTTGTCCCACATTGGCCCCTGGCATTCTGGGCAGTCGGGAACGTTTGCATAGCTGCCTGAGTTAATCCGCTGCACGGGCTTTGGTTCTGCCTTCTGTGTTTGCCTGTTTGGAGCGCTTGAGCGGCCCTGTAGCGCGTCCGGTGGCATCTCTTCAAGCGTAGTAGTCCCAAGCCCTAGATAAGCCCTCAGAGCCCGATTCTGTGCCCGCGTTTCGGCCATTCTCAGAACGGCGCTAGCTATGTTTCGGTTAACGTTGGCCGGACTGGCGTCCCCGTGCCCGGTAAACGTGCCCCGGCCGCCTTCTACCGTCGCCTTCACGACGGCTTCGCCGTCCTGGTAGCTCATCACATCGGTAACCATGCTCGTCATCCCGTGCGCGTGAGCCAACGCAAGCAGGCCCGCATGCGTCGGGTATTGTTTGCCTTGTAGCTCAACCACTGATCCAGCCGGTAGAGCGTCCATCGTAATCGGTTCGTTTGTTTTCTTTGCTGTTGGCATTGTATTGTCCCCCTAAAATGGCTTGTATTGGTCTAACGAATCATCGACGGCCTTCATCAGGTCATCGGCTATGGTGCGCAAGTCCTGACACGATAGATCGATACCATAGGTATCTCTATCATTGACGTTGCATGACTCAAGCTTGGTTAAAAGGTTGGTTTCCCTTTCTATGTGCTTGATGGTGTGCTTCATGACTTGCGCAAGCATGAACACTTGCTTTGCTAGCTGGCCTTTCTCGGGGTTCTGGCGAGCTTGCTTGACTACTGCTTTTCTGGTCTTGTTTTCGTCCATTGTTTTGTCCTCGGTTGTGGCCCCCCGTAGGGGGCCGTGGTTGGTTAGGCTAAAGATCCTGCTTCCTTGTTACCCTTCTTTTATACAGGGTAGGAATATTCCCGTCAAGGATAATCTGAAGAAAAATAAAAGACCCCACCGACCTCGAACCGGTGGGGCCTAGCGTAGCGCCTGCCCCTGTGACGTGTCACACATCCCCCACCTTACGCAGCCCTGCTCTCCTGGTAGCGCGTCGAATAGCTCAAATTGCTTACCGCCGCGTTTTGTCTTTGCCCATTGAACAACCCGATCGATAGGCCAGCAAAGCCCAGAGCGCTTACCCGTCGACGGGTTGATCTCCCCTGCTGGGGATTGGAACCAGCCCGTTGGGGTCCGTAGTTCCTCCCCTTTGTCGCGTGCTCTCTCGATCCTTATCTGGTGAATGTCTCGCTCAAGATCGGCAAGTAAAGCAATCCGGTCCGGGTCATTGGCCGCTATGCGTCTAATCTCATCCTTTCGCGCGTACACGCAGGGATAACAGCCCACCCGCTCTGCCGGATTGTCGCCCAGATACATGGGATTGGGTGACACGTTGTGCCGCTTGTGTATGTCAATCACGTCCTGAGTTGTCCACTTGATAAGCGGCCTCCATATCTCACAGTCGCCCGCGTCGAACCATTCCCATTCCGGCATTTTTGATCGGGCTTTGCTTTCCTCTGCGCGGATACCCACGACGCTGATCGGCTCATCGTCTAAGCCTGTAAGGTAATCCCGGGCGGTGTATACCTTGAGCTCCTGCGTGCACCATCGCCGCTGTCGAGCCGGAAACATCCCCTTGTGAATAACCCACCGCACCATAGGCGAACGGAACCCAAGCCGCTGCTCATACTTTACCGCCAAAGCCTCAGCCTCTGGGGTTCGCATCGTAGGCTCGCGGCTTAACCGCTCGATCGGCCCGATCTTGGTTGGCAGGTATTCGTTTAGATATTTATAGGTGCTCGCGTGCTCCCAGCCCGTATCAAAGAACATGGCCTTATAAGGTAGGCCAAGCTCCTTGAGATGCAGGCACGTCGCCGTAGAATCCTTACCGCCCGATACGCTGACCACTAAAACGCGGTCGCCTATTTTGTCCTTTAGCTCTTGTATCATCTCAGCCCTCATACCCATCAGATGCCCATCCGCCGCCCTCCAGACGGAAGCTCGACCGGCTTACCTGCTTTTTCATCCGGTGTGGCTCGTTTACGCTCAAAGCGCATTTAGGGCATATGGGCGCGGGTTCGCTCATGCGCTGCAGCCGTTCAACCTTACAGCCGCACTGATCGCACTTGTATTCATAGATCGGCATCACAACATCATCCATAGTACAAATACACTAACCAAAACCAAACCGGCCGCTATTTCATCGTATCGCATTACTTGCCCCCTGTGCGGCTGTGTGCGCCGGTTTCATCGCAGATGCGCCGATTACCCTTGATCCAAACCATATCGGCTGTAAGCGTCCAACCATGGGCTGCCAATGACGGCCGATCGCTGTTGTCTATTAGGCAGCCCTCGCACCCGCACCCTTCTGATAGATGGTGAATGGTTCCGTGGGCGCATGTCGTGAAGTTCAGGCGGTTCGGGTAGTTCATCGTTTTGTCCTCGGTTGTGGCCCCCGTGGGGGCCGTGGTTGGTTAGGCGTTGTCCTTGACGATTGCGACGGTAACAAATTCAGCGAAAAATTCGGGGTTGTCCGCGACAAAGTCTTTTGCGTCAGACACGGTAAAGAAAGACGCGGTGATTCCGTTAACGTTGACCAAGCCGGCAAAGGGTGCGCCGGTGTGATCCTTGCCGGATTCGGTGACGTGGATGTTAAACATTGTTTTGTCCTCGGTTGTTGTTGGCTTTATTGCCTTACCCTTTCTTTATACCTGACCAATATATAACTTGCAAGGATAATCTGAAGAAAAACAATCACAAATAACGCAATTGCAGAGACGTACAGCGAATAAAAAAAGCCCCGAATAGCTCCCAGGCGCTAAACGGGGCAGGGTCAGAGGACAAATCCAACCAAATTTATGGGCATCTCGCGTCAGTGCTTGAGCAAATCGCAGCGATGGCGGCATTGATTGTTGCTAGCTGCTCGCTGTTCTTTGTTGCTATCTCTGTGAGCTTCTTTATGGCTTCGGTGTTCTGAGCGACCATAACTTTCAACGAAAGATCCTCGGCCTGTCTAATTTCAACGGCTCTAACACGCTCTTCAACTTCAGCCGTTTCTTGTGCCGTAGCTTCTAACGTAACGACAAAGCCGCCGACGGCGATCATGAACGGGACACCGGCTATCGCTACTTTCGTCATCACGTCACCTGCTTGTGTTGTATACATAACCCGCCCCGGCCGTCACGATGCCCACAACAATTAAAACTTCTATCCGCCCAAACCATCGTTGCGCCGCTGGTCTATCGTACCAAGGTTTTGGCTGGAGTTGTGTGTCGAGCTTGTCACGATAAAAATCGCGCTCCATTTTCAATAACTCGACGTCTAACATGTGCAGCCTTTCGGACGCGTTGTGGAACTCTTCAAGCTGTAGCAAAAACGCCACTTGATTAGGCGGCATCAAAACGCCGGTACAGATCGCGGCCCCATCCAGACCGATTACGGAACTCGAAACCATACTACCGGCCTGGATGGGTGTGGACTGAGCGCAATCACCGGGGGACAATGCGCGAAGCACCGGCACTTGAAGCGGTTCAGCCCACCCGGTTGCTAGCGTTAGCAACAATGCGATCACTGTTTGCGCCTTTTTGCGGCCCTGTTGGCAAGCTCAGCGAGCTTTGACGCCACGTCGTCGCCTTCGATAGCGTCGTCTATTTCGCCCATATTGCGCGCTGCAGCGCTTTTAATAGCTTCTTTGGCGTGAGTTACTGCTATCTGGTCTGGTGGCGATGTAGGCCCACCCACGTCGTTATTTCGGCGCATTGCAACAATCCGATTGAACGCAGCTAAAACGCCGACCACCAGCGCAACAACCCAGCCCAAAGATTCGGTCATCAGTTACCCTTAAACGCTGCAGCCATTTTTGGCGCAGCCTCTCCGGCGATGAAGCTAACGGCAACGAGAACCCACTGGTCACCCGTCAATTTATCAGCAAACAACAACGCGCACGCCGAACAAAAAACCATCAAACGCCGATAGCTGATGCGCTCGTGAGCACTGAAAAGTTTATCAAAAAAAGCCTTCATTTTAAGCCCCCTGTGTTTGTGCCCAGGCATCAATGCCCGCAGCAAGTGATCGACCAATGGCGGCCAGCCCTTCACGCGTCAAAATATCTTGATGCGTATCTTTATCCATGAACGCTGGTTCGTAACAAATGCCGATCGGCTGCATCAAGCCGCCGATCGTGGCGTAAGCGTTGCGCGTCCAATCATCCGGCTTCGCTGGAACGCACTTTACACCGTTGATTTCCGGCGCTACCATCCGTAGCTGTTTAGAAATTCGCGCGGCTAACTCTGGGCCGCTTCGGCTTCTGTGATCATATAGGACCATTCCATAGTCACCGCCACCGGCGTTTAGGTGAGCCGCAATTACCACTTGAGGAACACCGGCCGCAAACGTGCCCGCGTATTGGTTGATCCGTCTATGCCTGTCACTGTACCAGCCATCACTAATCGGGATCACTGTGTGCCCCATCTCAAGCAAAGCCGATTCGCACGCCAACAAATAACGAGCCGTCAACATGGCTTCCCGCTCTTCTATACCAATAACGCCATCACCATCTAAGTCGGCCCCGGCGCCTCTGTCCCTGGCTTTGCGTCCAGGCTTCCCGCTATGCTGACGGTCTAAATAAACGACACACTTCATGATTACACCGGTAGATATACGTTGCCGGCCATCGCTTCGGCCTCTTCTGACCCGCTTACAGCGTCGGCACCCTGCTTGCTGAAGCTGTCCGCGTTGTCTGTGCTTACCAATATGTCACCATCAGTACAGCCGACAACAAATTTACCGGATCCGTCTGTGCATATTGCGTTGGCGTTGCCGTGTGTGTCACTGCTTATGTCTGCGTTGTTGTGCTCAAGCGTGATCGTTTTCCCGTTAACGTCTGCAGCCCAAAATACTTGGTTGTAAACCATGCACCACCGACCATTCCCAGCCGCAACGCGCGAGTTTAGATTGACGTTCGCGGCGCCGGTTAGGCTTGTTTCTGTGCTCCAGTCTGTATCATCTGACAGAGCACAACTGAACAGTTCACCTGCCCCCTTAACATAGGCGACCATAGAACTATTTGTTACCTGTAGACTTCTAATATCGCCGGGATCACTGCCGCCGCTATCGACTAACGTGTGAGCTAATGACCATGACGCGCCTGAATCAGTGCTTTTGTAAATCCGGTTTTGTTGCGCGAAATAAAACGTCGATCCGCCCGCGTATACAACCGCGTAACAGCTTTGATTGACTGTGCCGCTTACACCGGAAACGTCAACCTCTGACCAGTTAGCGCCATCCGTGGACCTTAGAACGTTTTGACCTGCGCCGCTCGTCATCTTACCGACTGCAAGCCATACGTCGTTCCCCCAGCATATATCAAATAGCCGAAAATCATTGTGAATGACTGACCAGTCACCCTGGCTCGCTGCGTCATCTCGGTACATCAATTCGCCGTTGTCAGTCGCTAACGATGCGCACCAACGTGAGTTCCCGCTCCCATCTTTACCATACGCCAGCGAAATAAAATCGACCGCTGACCCCGGTGGATCTCCGCCGCTTGCGCGTGCGTCATATGTGGTCCAGCTTGTTAGATCGCTATTCGATGCGAATGCAACATCGCGAGCGCCTTTGACCTGAACCCAAACAGATGCACCGCTAGCCGGTTTGGTATTCCCACACAACTTTGCGAATTCAGCCGTGCCGTTGATTTTGGCAATGTCGGCCGCTGCAACCCCATCAAATTTGGCAAAATCAGGCATGGATCACAACTCGATATAGTCGGGTGATGGGCTGAAGTAAATCACGCCGTCGGTATCTGTACCAAAGCCAACTATGCGCAGCGTGTCACCCGATGCACTGGGCGCCGTGAAGTCGATTTCCCCGGCTGCCTCGCTTACGTAACACTCGGCCCCCTTTGCGAACGTGCCCTCAATGTAGCTGTTCAGCTTGAAGAACCCGCGCAATAGAAAGCCGTCTGTCACCGCTGAGCCCAACGCAATACCGAGTAAGCCTTTTGTCGTTGCCACTGCGTCAGCGTCGGCGTATTTCCAAACGCCGGAACTGTTCATAACCATCAGCCGGCCGGCCGCTAAGCTGTCTGTGCCGTCTTCAGTGCCAAAAAAGACTATATCCCCTACGCCGGTATCATTTGTTAGCGCCGCTGTACCACCGTAGAACGTTGACGTCCCGGCCGCTGTGTGTTTTTGCACGGTCGTCGCGCTGTGTGCGCTTGTTCCGCTACTACCTGGAATACCCAAAGTAACAATCACGTCACCGCTCGCAGCGTTCCCCGTACCAAGCCCACCGCCGATCGTTAGCGACTTTCCGGCCACGTCTGTACCTGATTCTGTGGCTGCGCTGATTGTGGCGTTATTGGCGTCTGCAGATGTGCCTAGCGTCAAGTCACCGCCTGTCACTGTTAGGTCACTGCTAAAGCTCGCGCTCGTTGCTGTAACGTCAAAAGAACCGTCAACGCTAAACGTTAGATCCGCATTAGCGGCGCTGTTATCGGTGGTCGTGATCGTCGTAGCACCGGCCGCTCCTACTGCAATGGTGCACGCGTCATTAATGTCGGCGCTTGATACCATCT
>LULO01000681.1_pt1 | contig 28696 bp, 28 predicted proteins | sample 728121 | NCBI WGS metagenome assembly LULO01 (sample SAMN03860287, study PRJNA289734) | marine metagenome | biome: seawater column; feature: ocean; material: water; isolation source: Red Sea water column Station 149 - depth 50m | place: Saudi Arabia: Red Sea | collected 2011-10-15 | depth 50 m | reverse complement strand
ACGGGAGGCCGATATGAGCGAAACCGAAGAAATGGGCGAAACGGTCGCGATCGAATCGCTGCCGCTCGACGCCTGGCACCGTGCAAGGGGCGCGCGGATGGTCGAATTCGCCGGCTATCACATGCCGATCCAGTATGACGGCATCATGGCCGAACATCTGTGGACGCGCGACAATGCGGGCCTGTTCGACGTCAGCCACATGGGGCAGCTCGTGTTCAGCGGTGAAGGCGCCGCCGAAGCGCTCGAAGCGCTGGTTCCGGGCGATATTTCGGCGTTGAAGCCGGGGCGGATGCGCTATTCGCTGCTGCTCGCCGACGATGGCGGCATCCTCGACGATTTGATGGTCACCAATACGGGGCATGGCCTGTACATGGTCGTCAACGGCGCGGTGAAGTGGGACGACATCGCGCATCTGCGCGAACATCTGCCCGACGAGATCGAGATGAACCTGCTCGACGAACAGGCGCTGCTCGCGCTGCAGGGGCCAAAGGCCGCGGCCGCGCTGACGGCGCTCGGCGTGGTTCCCGAATTTCCCGACATTCTTCCCGTCGACCGCCTCGTCTTCATGCAGGCCGGCCCCTATCTGTGGGGCGACGTGCCGCTGGGGATCAGCCGTTCGGGCTATACCGGAGAAGACGGGTTCGAAATTTCGGTGCCGGCGAGCGACGTCTCGGCCCTCGCCGATGCGCTGTGCGCGCAGGAGGCGGTAAAGCCGATCGGCCTCGGCGCGCGCGACTCGCTGCGGCTCGAAGCGGGATTGCCGCTCTACGGCCATGACCTCGACGAGGGCATCGACCCCGTCGAGGGCGATCTGGCCTTTGCGATCAGCAAGCGCCGCCGCGAAGAAGGCGGCTTTCCGGGCGCCGCGCGCATCCTCGGCCATCTTGCCGACGGCAGCCCGCGCAAGCGCGTCGGCCTGACCGTCGATGGCAAGATGCCGGTGCGCGAGGGCGCCAAGATTTTCGACGGGAACAGCGAAGTCGGCGTCGTCACCTCGGGCGGTTTTGCGCCGAGCGTCGGCGCCCCGATCGCGATGGGCTATGTGCCCACCGGCCTGTCCGAGCCCGGCACGGCGCTCGCCGCCGAAGTCCGCGGCAAGCGCGTCGCCGTGACGGTGACGCCGATGCCCTTCGTTCCACATCGTTACGTGCGCAAACAGGGAGGCTGATCGATGCCGCGTTTTTATACCGAAGAGCATGAATGGATCGATGTCGATGGCGACGTCGCGACGGTCGGCATCACCGACTTCGCGCAAGGCCAGCTCGGCGATATCGTCTTCGTCGAGGTTCCCGACACGGGCGCCGAACTGTCGAAGGGCGGCGACGCCGCGGTGGTTGAATCGGTGAAGGCGGCGAGCGATGTCTACGCGCCCGTCGATGGCACCGTCACCGAAGGCAACGGCCAGCTCGAGGAGGACCCCGCGCTCGTCAATTCGGACCCCGAAGGCGAAGGCTGGTTCTTTCGCATGACGCTCAGCGACAAGAGCCAGCTCGACGGGCTGATGAATGCGCAGGCGTACAAGGATTTCATCGCCGATCTGTGATCGCAAACCCCTTCCGGTCGCGGGAGGGGGAAAGGCCGCAAGACCATGACGGACCCTGCGCTTGCCAATTGCCGCCTGATGGTGGCGACGCCCATCTATGACGGGGCGCAGGGTAGCTATGTCCGCGCGCTGCTCGACCTTGCGCTGCGGGCGCAGGCGATCGGCCTGACGGTGCGGTTCGAGTTCATCCTGTACCAGCCGTCGGTGACGCGCGCGCGCGACATGCTCGCCGCGATCTTCACGGAAAGCGACTGCACCCACCTGCTGTTCGTCGATGCCGACATCGACTTCGGCGCCGAGGATGTGTTCGCGATGCTGCGCGCGATGGTCGGCCGCGACGATTGCGCGATTCTGGGGGCCGCCTGTCCGCGGCGGATGCTCAACTGGCGCAATGCGGCGCTGGCCGCCAAGGCAGGGCTGGGTGACGCCGATCCGGCGGCGCTCGGGCACTTTGCAGGGGAGTTTGCGCTGCATTTCCTGCATCCCGATCAATCCTTCGCGCTCACCGATCTGGTCGAACTGACGCGGGTCGGCAGCGGGATGATGATGATCCGCCGCGATGTGTTCGACAGCCTGCGCGCGCGTCATCCCGAACTGGTCTTTCGCACCGATCCCGCCGAGCGCGCTGCGCACGGGATCGGCGAGGAGGCCTATGCCTATTTCCTGCCGATGATCGAACCCGACACGCGGGCGCAGTTGTCGGACGATTATGCCTTTTGCCGCCGCGTGCGCGATGCGGGGCTTCGCATCTGGCTCGCCCCCTGGGTGAAGACCACACATAGCGGGCCGGCGATCTTTACCGGGTCGCTTCCCGATCTGGCCCAGCTTCTTGCCATAAAATCAGCTTCTTCGACGGAGTAGTTCATGCGTTACCTCCCCCTCACGTCCGATGACCGCAGCGCGATGCTCGCGGCGGTGGGCGCTGCCTCTATCGACGATCTGTTCGTCGACGTGCCCGCCGAAGCGCGGCTCGACGGCCCGATCACCGGCTTGCCCAACCATGCCAGCGAGCTGGCGGTCGAGCGCCATATGGCCGCGCTCGCGCGACAGAATCGCGCCGCCGGCGACGGCCCCTTCTTCCTTGGTGCGGGCGCCTATCGCCACCATGTGCCGGCGAGTGTTGACCATCTGATCCAGCGCGGCGAGTTTCTGACCGCCTACACGCCCTATCAGCCCGAAATCGCGCAGGGCACGCTGCAGATGCTGTTCGAGTTCCAGACGCAGGTCGCGCGTCTGTTTGGCACCGACGTCGCCAATGCGTCGATGTACGACGGCTCGACCGCTTGCTGGGAAGCGATCGTGATGGCGCGGCGCATCACAAAGCGCGGCAAGGCGCTGCTCTCGACCGGCCTCCACCCTCATTATCGCAGCGTCGCGCGGACGATGGCGAAATATACCGGCGATCAGCTTGTCGACGGCGACCCGACGCTGGAGGCTGGGACCGACTGGGCTGTGCTCGCCGCCGCGGTCGACACGGATACAAGCTGCGTCGTCGTTCAATATCCCGACATATTGGGCCGCATCGACGACATGAGCGCGCTCGCCGCGGCATGTCAGGCCGCCGGCGCGCTGCTGATCGCGGTCGTGACCGAACCCGTCGCCCTGGGCCTCATCAAGTCGCCGGGCGAGATGGGCGCCGATATCGTGGTGGGCGAGGGGCAGGCGATTGGCGTCGGGCTCCAGTTCGGCGGCCCTTATGTCGGTTTGTTCGCGTGCAAGACGAAATATGTCCGCCAGATGCCGGGGCGGCTGTGCGGCGAGACGGTCGATGCCAATGGCAAGCGCGGCTTCGTGCTGACGCTGTCGACGCGTGAGCAGCATATCCGGCGCGAGAAGGCGACGAGCAATATCTGTACGAATGCAGGGCTTTGCGCGTTGGCCTTCAGCATTCACATGACCTTGCTCGGCGAAGCGGGGTTGCGGCAGCTTGCCGGTATCAACCACGGGCGCGCCAGGGTGGCAGCGGCGGAACTGGCGCAAGTGCCCGGTGTGTCGGTCGTCAACAGCGGCTTCTTCAATGAATTCACGCTGCGGCTGCCCGTCGACGCGCGCGCGACGGTTCACAAGCTCGCCGAAAAGGGCGTGCTCGGCGGCGTGTCGCTCGGGCGCCTTTATCCTGACAATGACGCGCTTGCGAACGGGCTGGTCGTCGCCGTCACCGAAACCGCGACCGAAGAGGATATCGCCGCCTTTGCCGCGGCGCTGAAGGAGGTGCTGGCATGACCGCGCTCAACCCCGCCGGCTGGCGCCCCGAAATGCACGGCGCCGGTGGTGCCGCCGACACCGCGACCTTTACCGGCAACCGCGCACTGATGCTCGAGGAGCCGTTGATCTTCGAGATCGGCTCGACCGCGACCACCGGCGTCGATTTCGACGAGGCAGCGCCCGCTGCCGATCTCGGCGCGCTGATGCGCCGCGATCCCATCGGCCTGCCGGGGCTCAGCGAGTCCGAAACGGTGCGCCACTATACGCGCCTGTCGCGCCAGAATTATGCGATCGACCTCGGCCTTTTCCCGCTTGGCAGCTGCACGATGAAGCATAACCCGCGCCTCAACGAAAAGGTCGCGCGGATGCCCGGCTTCGCCGATGTTCACCCGCTCCAGCCGCAGGAAACGGTGCAGGGCGCGCTTGCGGTCATCAACGAACTCGCGGTGTGGCTGATCGAACTCACCGGCATGTACGGCGTCGCCATGTCGCCCAAGGCGGGCGCGCACGGCGAGCTTTGCGGGATCCTGTGCATCAAGGCGGCGCTCGAAGCGCGCGGCGAGGACCGGCGGGTGCTGCTCGTCCCCGAAAGCGCGCACGGGACCAATCCCGCGACCGCCGCCTTTGCCGGCTTCACGGTCGAGGATATTCCGGCGACCGCCGAAGGCCGCGTCGATCTCGCGGCGCTCAAGGCGCGGCTCGGCCCCGATGTGGCGGGGGTGATGATCACCGCGATGCACATCAACCTGCACAAGACCTTTTCGACCCCGCACGGCGGCGGTGGTCCGGGTTCGGGGCCGGTCGTGCTGTCGAAGGCGCTCGCGCCCTATGGGCCGATCCCCTATTCGGCGCGCTACGCCGACGGGTTTTTCAAGCTGATCGAGGAAGAAAGCGCGGGCGCCGAGCACCCCGACACCTTCGGCCGGATGACCGCCTTCCACGGCCAGATGGGCATGTTCACCCGCGCGCTGACCTATATTCTCAGCCACGGGGCCGACGGACTGAAGCAGGTCGCCGAGGACGCTGTGCTCAACGCCAACTATATCCTGCGCAGTCTGGAGGATGTGCTCGATGCTCCCTTCGCCGCATCGGGGCCGTGCATGCACGAGGCGCTGTTCAGCGATCGCGGGCTCGCCGAGGGCTTCTCGACGCTCGACATCGCCAAAGGGCTGATCGACGAAGGCTATCACCCGATGACGGTCTATTTCCCGCTCGTCGTCCACGGCGCGATGCTCGTCGAACCGACCGAGACCGAATCGAAGGCGGTGCTCGACCAGTTCGTCGGCGCGCTGCGCAGCATCGCGCTTCGCGCAAAGAACGGCGATCCTGCGCTCAAGTCGGCGCCGCATTTCGCGCCGCGCGCGCGGCTCGACGAGACGCTGGCGGCGCGCAAGCCGGTGCTTCGCTGGGAGGATTGATGGGCGCAGCGGGCAAGGATGAAAGCGGGGCCCCGCCGCGCCGGGGCGGTTGCGGTCTCGCCGCCGCCTTGTCGCTCGTCGTCTTCGCCGCGATCTGGCTTGCCGCGGTAACCGGCTACGGCCTTGTCGCCGAACAATGGGAAATCGTCCGGCCCCGCCGCGCGCTCGCGCACCACTGGGTGTTCGGCTATGCGCCGCTCATCGCGCTGGGTTTCGCGCTGCTCACCGCCTTCGTCGTGATGCGGCGGCGGGCCGCGGCGCGAATGACGCTGCTGATTTTGTCGGCGGGGCTGGTTGCATTGTTCGGCGGAATCCTCTTTCTCGGCGTCGGCGGACTGATCTGAAGGGGAGGGACGATGAGCTGGGATAGCGTTTTCCTGCTGGCCAATTATTGGGCGATCGGTGGCTGGCTGCTCCTCGCCTTCGCGCCCCGCGGGCCGAAAGTGCTGGCGCTGATCCTCTATGCCGGGGTCTTCCTGCTATGCCTCGCCTATGCCGTGATGCTCGGCGGCTTTCTCTCCGGCACGATCGATGCCGGCGGAACCGGCGGCGGCAATTTCACGACGCTGGCGGGGGTTATGAAATTGTTCGACAGTCCCGGCGGCGCGACGCTCGGCTGGACGCATTATCTGGCCTTCGACCTGTTCACGGGCATGTGGATCGCCCGCGATGCCGATGCCAAGGGCTTCAGCCGGATCGTCCAGTTCCCTTTCCTGTTCCTGACGCTGATGGTCGGGCCGGTCGGGCTGCTGACGTGGCTGATCGTGCGCGAACGCCGCGCGCGGGCGCAGGCGAAGGCGAAGTGAGGCGGTCATGAACGCCGGAACCGCCCCGTCGCCGCTGCTGCAATATCTGGTCCCCGCGGCGGTCGTTCTGCTCGTGTTGTTCTTTAGGCTGCGTTCGGTCGGCAAGGCACGGCGGCTGCGGCTCGAACGGCTATGGATCTTGCCGACCTTCTACGCGCTGTTGCTGGGCTTCGTTTTCTGGAACGCTCCGCCGCACGGGCTGGTGTGGATATGGTGCCTTGTCGCGCTCGCGGTGGGCAGCGGTCTCGGCTGGATGCGCGGCAAGTTGATGCAGGTCGCGGTCGATCCCGACACGCACGAGCTCAGCCAGACCGTGTCGCCCGCGGCGTTGCTCTTCTTCGTCGCGCTCATCTTAATCCGGGGTGTGTCGCGCAACATGGCCGAAGGCGTCGCCGGCCACGGACAGGCGGGGTTGATGGCCGTTACCGATATTCTGATGGCCTTCGCGCTTGGTTTCATCGTCTTTCAGCGGGTCGAAATCGCGCTGCGCGCCCGGCGCTTGCTCGCCGCGGCACGTGCGGCGCGGCGATGACGGGGCCGTGGATGCCGTCGGACGGCGGTGAGGGCGACAAGCGTCACGCCCCCGCAACCTTGCGCAATCGCGACGCGATCGCCGCGGTGCTCGGCGACTGGCTCCCCGCGTCGGGCACGGTGCTTGAGGTGGCGAGCGGTTCGGGCGAGCATGCCGTCCATTTCGCCGCCGCCTTCCCGAAGCTTGACTGGCAGCCGAGCGACCCCGACCCCTCCGCGCTCGCCTCGATCGCGGCCTGGAGCGCCGAGGCAGGGCTGCCGAACATCGCCGCGCCGCTGCACCTCGACGCATCGGCGCCGGACTGGCCGCTGGGTCATGCCGATGCTCTGTTGTGCATCAACATGGTGCATATCAGCCCGTGGGCGGCGACGCTGGGCCTGTTCGCGGGGGCGGCGCGATTGCTGGGACCGGGCGCCCCTCTGATCCTTTACGGCCCTTATCTTGAAGCCGATGTCGCGACCGCCGACAGCAACCTTGCCTTCGACGAGAGCCTGCGCAGCCGCAATCCCGACTGGGGCCTGCGCAGCGTGAAGGCGGTCATCGATGCGGTCGCGCCGCACGGATTTCGCTTTGCCGAGCGCCGCACGATGCCGGCGAACAATCTGATGCTGCTCTTTATGGCAGTTTGAAGGTAATCTTGATGGGCCCAGGCCCTAGCTGCCGCTCTGATCGACAACGGGACGCTGGTAATTGTCGGGCGTAATATCGAGTCTTTCAATCCGTGGCGTCGCCTCGCGTCGGCGCATGTGCGTTCCGGTGGCGTCGTTCGTCCAGCGGCCGGTCAGCGAATAGCGTTCGATCATGTAAAATCCCGGTGCCGCATCATTATCCGTACGTCGCAATGGCGCGTAAACCCGAGTCTTGATCTGGTCGAACACCGGTTTCAGCCATTGACGGGTTCCTTCGCCACGCAACACTTCGATATCCGAGACCCTCCCGTCGGAACCGATCCAGAAACCCACGTCCGCCCATTTTCCGACACTGTTGAGCGCTGTCTGGCGAAGAAGGGAATTGGGCGCGGGCTGGCTAGTTCCAGGGTCTTGCGCCATGTCGATCCGCTTGATCGGTTCGCTGAAAAGCAGCATCGGGCGGTTTGCTCCTCCGCGCGCTGCGAAGTCCTTCAAAATCGCGTCCGTGGAGCTTGCGTCGCCAGCCTTTCGATCGCTGCGTGCGCGCATCACCTTTGCGACAAGGGCAAAATCCTCGCCTCCGGGCAAGGGGTTGGCGATGATATTATCGAGCAGCGCGCGCGCACCGCGATAATCGCTGTCGAGATTTGAACCTTCTGCACGCGTTTGAGCAAGCAGCGCCTGACGAACGCGGGAGAACATGGCGACCCTGTTCTGTCCATTTGCGATCGCGAGATTTTCGACATCCTTATAGATGCGCTCGGCTTCGTCGGGGAAACCCAGTTTGGCTCGGCTGTCGCCGACCTCGATTTGTGCGACCATCGTGCGCGGATCCTTCTCGCCTAACGCATCCTCCAGCGTGTTGCGCATGTCGAGAACGGAAAGCTGGTAATTCTTCGCTTCGCCAACATGCTCGGCAATCCGGCTGTTTGCCCGAAATAGGCCGGAAACTTCCACGGGATACTGGTCGCCGTGCTTCCGATTGCGACCGATCGAGCGCAACAGCGTCGTGCGCGAATCCTTGTAATCGCCGGCGAGGAACTGGTTTTCCGCGTGCGCCAGCGTAGCGGCGATATCTTCGTCGGGTGGGCAGTTGCGTGCCAGGCAGGCTTTCAGCGCAGCCTCCGTATCCTTCAGCGAGCGGCCGGTTACGACAATTTCCTGAGACTCTGTGCTCTGTGCAAGCGCCGATGGCGCCGCGCCAGCCGCTAGCAAGGCCAGAAGTGTTGACGGAAATTTGGTCAATTCTCGTTCCTTTCGGACCAGCATCGATTATTGGATTGATATATCACCTAATATTGCCGAGAGCCACGGCCGCAACTTTCTTTTGTTCCGATGCCGTTGATATTCGACGAATGGTCGCGGCCGTGCCCCGAGCCTACAGGCCGCTGCGTTCTTCCCCGTTCGAAACGACGCGGCGCCCAAGCTGTCACTGCTGCCAGGTTGGGCGTTCGGCGCTTTACCTTGGCCGCCGAAGCTTTAGCGTCCTTCTCGATTGCAAATAGCAACGCGATTCGAGGAGAGAGGATCGATGGCTGCCGACGTTTCGGATCTTGTCACGTTCGACGAATTCATCACCCACTGGGCCGCCGACCGGCCGTCGCGCATTGCAATGCGCGAAGAGGACCGATTGTTCACCTATGCCGAGCTTGAGGAGCGGACCGCGCGCGTGGCAAGCGCGCTGCGCGCCGCGGGGCTCGAGAAGGGCGATCGCATCGCGTGGATCGGCAAGAACAGCGACCTCTATTTCACGCTCTTCTTTGGTGCCGCGCGCGCCGGGATCGTCATGGCGCCGATCGGCTGGCGGCTTGCACCCGTCGAATGGGCCTATATCATCAACGATACCCGGGCGAAGATCGTCTTCACCGGTCCCGGCTTCGACGAGCGCGATCCCTGCATGATCTGTTACACCAGCGGGACGACCGGCAATCCCAAAGGTGCCGTGCTGTCGAACCGCAATTTGTTCGCGTTGCGGAAAAACTCGGCCGACGCCGACCTTGCCTATACGAAATGGGACGATGACGAGGCGGTCCTCGTCGCGATGCCGTGCGCACATATCGGCGGAACGGGGCTGGGGATCATGGCGCTGGCGGCAGGACTGCCCGGTATCATCCTCGCCGAATTCAATCCCGACGGGGTTTTCGATGCGGTCGAACAGCATGGCGTAACGCGCTTCTTCATCGTTCCCGCGGCGCTTCAGATGCTGCTGCTCCACCCGCGCTGCGGCACCGTCGATTACAGCCGGCTCAAATATATCCTCTATGGCGCTGCGCCGATCCCGCTCGAATTGCTGCGCCAGTGTATCAAGATGTTCGGGGCGGAATTCATCCAGGCTTATGGAATGACCGAAACGACCGGCACGATCTGCATGCTGCCGCCCGAGGATCATGATCCCGAAGGCAACAAGCGCATGCGGTCGGCCGGCAAACCGCTGCCCGGCGTCGAGATCAGGATCATCGGCGACGATGGGCAGGACATGCCCGTTGGGGCGGTCGGCGAAGTCGTCACGCGCTCGTCGAACAATATGCTCGGTTACTGGAATCTGCCCGATGCGACCGCGCGTACGATGACGGGCGACGGCTGGATCCACACCGGCGACGCCGGCTATATGGACGAGGACGGTTATCTCTACATCCACGACCGGGTGAAGGACATGATCATCACCGGCGGTGAGAATGTCTATCCGGCCGAGGTCGAAAGCGCGATCTACGGCCACCCGGCGGTGCAGGAAGTCGCCGTGATCGGCATCCCCGATCCCAAATGGGGTGAAACGGTCAAGGCGGTCGTCGTGCCCAAGCCCGGGACGACGGTGGAAGAGGCCGACATCATTGCCTGGGCGCGCGAGCGCATCGCGCCGTTCAAATGTCCGCGCAGCGTCGACGTGATCGAGGCGCTGCCGCGCAACGCCAGCGGCAAGATTCTCCGCAAGGATCTCCGCGCCCCCTATTGGGAAGGCTATGAGCGGATGGTGAATTGACGGCCGATCCGATGCAGAGGCAGGGGTTGGAGGCCTTCCGGCAGGAGGTTCGCGGCTGGATCGCGGCCAATCTGACCGACGATCTGCGCGACGCCGCGGCGCGCGCGACGAGCGTGTTCGTCGACAAGCCGCATGCGATGGCGTGGCAGGCGATCCTGCACCGCCATGGCTGGGCGGCGCCGCACTGGCCGCGCGAATATGGCGGGACCGGCTGGGACGAAACGCAGCGGCATATCTTCGATTCCGAACTCGCCGCCGCCGGAGCGCCCAGCCTGTCGCCGATGGGACTGCGCATGGTCGCCCCGTGCATCATGCGTTTCGGCACCCCCGAGCAGAAGGCGCATTATCTGCCGCGTATCCTGTCGGGCGAGGATTTCTGGTGCCAGGGCTATTCCGAACCGCAGGCGGGATCGGATCTTGCCAGCCTGTCGCTCCGCGCGGAGCGCGACGGCGATGATTATGTGCTGAACGGGTCGAAGATCTGGACGACGCACGCCCATTTCGCGAACCGTATGTTCTGTCTGGTGCGCACCAGCCGCGACGGCCGCCCGCAACAGGGCATCACCTTCCTGTTGCTCGACATGGCGCTGCCGGGGATCGAGGTGCGGCCGATCCTGACGCTGTCGGGCGACCATGATTTCAACCAGGTCTTTTTCGACAATGTCCGCGTGCCGCAATCGGGCCGGCTCGGCGAAGAGGATCAGGGGTGGGGCGTCGCCAAATATCTGCTCGAGTTCGAACGCTCGGCGGCTTACGCTGCGGGGCTGACCGCCGCGCTCGATCGCCTGCTGGCCAGCGCGGCGGCGCGCGATTTCGGCGAGAGCGGCACCTTGCTCGACGATCCGGCGATCCGGCGGCGTTTCGCCCGGCTCTACACCGATGTTCACGCGATCCATGCCGCCGAGCAGCGAATGATGGCGGCGATCGCGCGCGGGCGTAGCCCCGGTCCGGCGTCGTCGATGCTGAAGGTGCAGGGGACCGAGGCGCAGCAGCGGATTCAGGAGCTGGCGGTCGACATCGCCGGTCCCTATGCGGCGCCGCACCAGTTCGAGGCGCGCGCGCCGGGCAGCAATCTGCCCTTCGTCGGGCCCGAGGATGACCTCACCGCCTCGGCGCGCTATTTCAACGGTCGCGCCGCGTCGATCTATGGCGGGTCGAACGAGATTCAGCGCAATATCATGGCCAAGTTGATGTTGGGGCTATAGATCCGGCGCGTCGGTGCGCTGGCGTTCGCGAGCGCGGAGGAAGGCGGGGCGGGTGGTGCAGCGATGCAGCCAGCCGGTCGTCGCTTCGCCCAGCACATCGGCCGCGCCCAGCGTCGTCGCAAGGAAGGCGGCATAGCCGATCACGACGTCGGCGGCGGTGAAACGCCCGGCGACCAACCATTCGCGCCCGTCGGCGAGCGCTGCCTCTATGCTCTTGGCGCGGCCGCCGAAGAAGGCTTTGTAATCGTCGACCGCTTGTGCGAGCCGGCGCTCGGCGGGTTCGACGCGCGTGTAGCGGATCATGATCGCGAGCGGAAAGGTCAGCGTGGCGTCGCTGCGGTGCAGCCAGTTGCGATAGTCCCAATAATCGGGTTCGTCGCGGCGCACCTCGAGCGCGCTGCCCTCGACGATGCGTTCGCAGATCGCTGCGGATTCGGTCATCAATCGTCCGCCCTCGACCCAGCCCGGCACCGTCATCAGCGGATTGACGGCGCGATATTCGGGCGCGAAGGCCCGCGGCGGAAAGGGCAGGACGCGCAGATCGACCTCTGCGCCCACCTCTTCGACCGCCCACAGGCAGCGCAGCGAGCGGGCGTCGGGGCAATGGTAGAGGATGGGCAGCGTCATGCGGTGATATCCTTCATCCGTTCGATATGCAGGCGATGCTCGCGCCAGGCGATGAACAGCCCGCTCGCGACGATCAGCGGCGCGCCGACCCAGGTCGTCTCGGCGGGCAGGGTGCCGAAGAAGAACCAGCCGCAGGCGATCGACCACAGCAGGCTCGAATAATCCATCGGCGTCACCACCGCGACGGGCGCGAGGCGCAGCGCGCCGGTCAGCGACAATTGCACCACCGCGCCGAGGAGGCCGAGCCCGATCAGCAACGCCCATTCGCCGGCGCTGTGCGTGGTCATCACGAAAGGCAGCGCCAGGCCGAGCGGCAGCATCGAGATCAGGCTGAACCAGAAGACGATCGTCATCGGACTTTCGGTCCGCGCGAGGTCGCGGACCTGGATGGTGATCAGCGCGGTCATCACTGCGCCGCCGAGCGCGATCAGCGTGCCAAGCCCGTGGTGACCGCTGAAGCCCTGCGCGACCAGCGTCGTGGGATTGAGGACGAGCAGGACGCCGAGGAAGCCGACGAGCACGGCGCTCCACCGCTGCCATCCCGTCGGCTCGCCGAGGAACAGCGCGGCAAAGATCACCGCGAAGATCGGCACCGACAGGTTGATCGTCGTCGCCTCGGCCATGGGCAAAAAGATCATCCCGCCGAAGTTGAGCGCCATGCCGGTCAGCCCCATCATCGCCCGCCGCGCATGGGTGCCGATCCGGTGGGTGCGATAGATGGCCAGGCCGCCCCGCGTCAGCGCCCAGCCGGCGAGCATCGGCAGCACGATCGCCTGCCGCCAGAACAGGCTCTCGACGATATGGATACCCGCGGCATCGATCCGCTTCACGAGCACGAACATCAGCGAAAGGCTGAGCATGGCGAGCAGCCGCAGCGCGATGCCGCCCAGATAATGCTGCGGAACCTCGGGGGGCGGGGCGATGCTCATGCGCCGTTTCGCATATCAGCCTGCCGATGCTTTGCAAGCTAGGGTTCCGGCCCGAGCCAAGCGGCGACAACAATGTTGGGATCGATCGTGCAATCCCCTTGCGCGCGGCCCCCCGTTACGGCTAAGGGCGCACTCCGGCCTAGGGGTATAGCTCAGCTGGTAGAGCATCGGTCTCCAAAACCGAGGGTCGCGGGTTCGAATCCTGCTGCCCCTGCCAGGCCGGACCACGGCGGCTCTCCAAGTGTGCGCCGTTCCAGCGACATATTCAATTGGCGGGAGCTTTCGTGGCGTCGTGGTCAAGACCGCGCCGCATGTGCCAAAGCGCGGTCGAGAAGCGAGCGCTCCGCCAGCGCATCGTCCAGACGGTCGAGGAACGGTATCAGATCGCCGGCTTCGGCATTGAGTTCGGCGGCGCTGTCGCCGAGCGCCTGCCAGAGTCCGGCGAGTTCTCTGGTCAGCGCCTCGCCTTTCGGCGTCAGCGCGATCGGACGTCTTCGCGCATCCTTGCCGTCGGTGAGACTGTGGACGAAGCCCTTGGCCTCCAGCGAACGCCGCGCCTGGCTTATCGAGACATGGGTTAGACGCAGCGCCGACGCGATGTCGCCTACGGTCATCGGCCCGTTGCGTATGATCTGATTGAGAATCCCGAACCATCGCTGCTCGAATTCGATGCCGAATGCGGCATATAGTTGAGCGCTCTCGCGATCGATCCGTTCGGACAGCCGGCGCAGCCTGGCGCCCAGTGCCGCGCCGCCGGCGAGCCGGCTGTAATCGGGCTGTTCGCTCATGAGAGCGCGTTCCCGAGCGTGAACAGTTTGCGCGCGATGGCCTTGATCGCGGCTTTGCTAGATGCGGTCGCCGAGCCGTTGGTCAGGATGGCGATCCCGATCGTCGTCGCGGGATCGAGGTAGACCGCGGTGAAAACGCCAGGATCGCCGCCCCAATGATTGATGCGCGGCGCGCCTTCGCCTTCGGACTCCATCCAGCCGAGCCCTTGGCCGGTCAGCCAGGCCGGCAGACCTGGCGGCTTTTGCATGTGGAGCATCTCGTCCATCGAGGGTTCGGCGAGCATCCGGCGAGACCCGGTGCGGCCGCGATTTGCCGACGCCGCGACGAAGGGCATGAGGCCCGAGATCGAGGCGCGGAGCATGCCCGCAGGCCAATCGGGAAATCCGACGGGCGCAACAGGGACAAGGCGCTGCGCGTCGATTTCATAGGGCGTGACGCGAAGCCCGGCCGGAACATCGGCGAGGGTCCACGACAGATAATCCATGCCGAGCGGGCTGAACAGCCGGCGCTGCAGATAGGTCCTGAAATCGACGCCGGCAACGCGCGTGCCGATATAGCCGAGCAGGCCATAGCCGACGTTGGAATAGTCATAGGCCCGTCCCGGTGGCGCGCCGGAAAAGCTCCCGGTCGCAGAATAATGCGTTCCGCCGGGAACCAGATAACTGCGCAGGAAATCGCCGAGTGCGAGCGGCGAATCGTCGCCGTGCGTGCGGAAATCCACCGCATAATAGGTGGCATCCGAGATGCCCGACATGTGCATGAGAAGGTGGCGCGCAGTAATATTTTGCTCGGGCGCTGCCGGAGAAACGACCGCGAAGTCGAGGTAGCGGTTGATCGGCGCGTCGATATCCAGCCGTCCCTCCTCCGCCAGCATCATGATCCCGGTGGCGGTAATCGTTTTCGTCACCGACGCGAGGTGAAACATCGAATCGACGGTGACAGGCCGCCGCATGGCAATGTCGGCATGCCCGCAGGTTCGCGACAGCAGCACTTTGCCCGATCGCGCAAGGCCGACGGCAAGGCCTGCCATCCCGCCGCTGCGCCTCTGGTCCGCAAGGAAGCGGTCGAGGTTTTCGGCGGCGGGCGAGCGGGCGAGCGCTGGCGGCGCGAGCGCAACGGCCGAAAGCGCTCCGGCAAGAAAGGATCGGCGGCTCGCCGTGGCATGGATGGAAGCCGTCAATGCGGCCGAAGGATCATCGATCATCGGCCATCAATGTAGGTACCTACATATATTGTCAAGACAGGTAATTCGTGCGTCCCTATGCGCTCGCCGTCGCATCACCGCTGCTTCAGGAGCGATCGATTCGTTCCACGATCAGGGCGGCGCCAACCCCCATCGCGCCCGTTACGACCACGAGCCCCAAACGCCCGTCGCACGCATCGAGCGCGTCGAGCAGCGCCGACGTCAGGATCGCGCCGCTGGCGCCCATCGGATGTCCCTTTGCCAGATGACCTCCGCCGACGTTCACCCGCATCGGATCGACATCATAATCGCGCAGGAATTTGGCGATGGTGACCGCGAAGGCTTCCATGAATTCGATGCGATCCATGGCGTCGATCGTCAGTCCGGCGCGTGCCAATACCTTGTCCATCGCGGCGAAGCCGGCGGGCCCGTCGGTTCCGAGAAGCGCGAGGCCGGCGCCGTCGCAGACTGGCGGAGCGTGGGCGATGCTGTGCAGCGGCGCAAAGCGCACGCCGCCGAGCGCCGCGGCATATTGATCCTGCAGATCGCCAAAGGCCGGCGGTGTGTCGGCGAGGGTTTCCGCGCTGGTTTGCGGGCGCAGGCATTCCTCGCGCGACAGCGCGGCGGTGTCGATGCGCGAGCGTTGCAGCGCCGGTCTGTCCTCCGCCGCCACCGCGCGCTGCTGTGACAGGAGGGCGACCGCGTCGAGGTCGGAACGCGCGATGCCTTCAGCATGCGCAAGTCGGTCGGCGCCGAGGACGGGCGGAACGAAGCGGGCGTGCGGCGGCAACTCGGCGTTGGTATAGAAGCTCGCCCGGTCGCCTAGAAAGGGCGCGCTGCTCATCGATTCGACGCCGCCGGCGAGCACCGAATTCATCTCGCCGCTCGCCACCCTCGCAATCGCATGGCCGATCGCCGAAAGTCCCGATGCGCAATAATTGTTGATGCTGTGCGCGGCGGTTTCGTGCGGCAGCCCGGCATGGAGTTTGGCGACAAGCGCGATGTGACCGCCCTGCGTCCCGCTCTGCGTTACGCAGCCGAGCAGCAGCGCGTCGGGCGCCGCCGCCGCATCGCCGCCGCGCGCGCGCAGCGCTACAATCTGCTGGCGAACCAGTTCCTGCGGGCTGAGCTTTGCAAGGCCGCCGTCCGGCCGCGCCTTGCCGCGCGGTGTCCGCACCGCGTCGTGGATATAGACGTCGGTCAAATCAGGTGCCGACGACGAAGCTGACTGCGGTCGTGGCGCTGCCGCCGACGTTGAAGGTCGCGAAATTGCGCGCGCCTTCGACCTGATAGTCGCCGGCATTGCCCGTCACCTGCCGCCAGCCGTCGAGCAGCATCCGTACGCCCGTCGCGCCGACCGGATGGCCGAGCCCGATTAGCCCGCCCGACGGATTGACCGGCAGCTTGCCGCCGAGGGCAATTGTCCCGTCCTCGACCGCGCGCCAGCTTTCGCCTGGCTTGGTGATGCCGAAATGATCGATCGCCATATATTCGGTGATCGAGAAGCAATCATGCACCTCGACCCCGTCGCACGCATAGATGTCAGGCATCTCGGCGCGGCGCAGCGCCTCCATCATCGCCTTGCGCACGCTGGGGAAGACATAGTCGCCGCCGCGACTGTCGGCGACCTTGGTCGAATAGAGCAGGGGGGCGGTGGCGTGGCCCCAGCCCTTGATGCGCGGGATGCTGTCGAGCGGAATGCCGCGGCGCTTCGCATAGGCCTCGGCAACCGCGCGCGAGGCGAGGAAGATGGCGGCAGCGCCGTCGGTCACCTGTCCGCAGTCGGACTTGCGCAGGCTTCCTTCGATCAGCGGATTGACCTCGTCATTCTCGCCGAGATGATCGTCGGTCACCGCCCAGCCGCGCGTCTGCGAGTTGGGGTTCTTCTTGGCATTAGCGAAGTTATTTGCCGAAATGGCACGCAGATGCGCGCGGTCGAGCCCGAAACGCTCGTCATATTCCTCCGCGACGCGCGCGAACATGTACGGCCACAGGTAACGCGCGTCCTGCGCCTCGCGCCCGGCCCATGCGGCGGCGCCGAGATATTCGGCGGCGCGCTGGCCGGGCACATTGCGCATCAGTTCGATGCCGAGGACGAGCGCGAGGCCATAGCGCTCGGCCTCGATCTCGGCCGCTGCGGCGAGGATCGCGATGCTGCCCGAGGCGCAGGCGGCCTCGTGCCGCGACGCCGGGATGCCCGCGAGGTCGGGGTGGACATGGCCGAAGAAGCCGCCGAGCTGGCCTTGGCCCGCGAACAGTTCGCCGACGAAATTGCCGACGTGCGCGGTTTCGACCTCGCGGGGTTCGATGCCGGTCGCGACGAATGCGGCTTCGGCAACGTCGCGGAACAGCTCGAACAGCCCGCCGCCCTCGCGTTCGAGATTGCGCGCGAAGTCGGTTTGCGCGCCGCCGAGGATGAAGACGTCCTTTGCCATGTCAGGCTTCCTTTTCGAGAGTGGCGAGCGCCATTTCGCGCACTTCGCTGCGCATCACCTTGTTCGTGACGTTGCGCGGCAAGGCGTCGAAGCGGAACAGGCGCTCGGGCAGTTTGAACACCGCGAGGTCGTGGCCGCGCAGATAGTCGGCGACCTCACCGATACCCACATCGTCGGCCCCGCGCGGAACATAGGCGAGGCCGATGCGCTCGCCCATCGTCGGATCGGGCAGCGAGAAGACGCACGCCTCGGCCAGCAGCGGATGCCCGCCGAGCAACTGATCGATCTCCTCGGGCGAGATATTCACCCCGCCGCGGATGATCAGATCCTTGCAGCGTCCGACGAAGCGATAGAAATCGCCGCCTTCGGCAATTTCGAACAGGTCGCCGGTGCGGAACCAGCCATCGTCGGTGAAGGCTTCGGCGGTGCGTTCGGGGGCGTTGTGATAGCCTTCGAACAACGTCGGCCCGCGGATCTGCAATTCGCCCGATACGCCGTCCGCCTCAATCGGATCGCCGCCGCCGGGCGGGACGAGGCGGCTTTCGATATTGGGGGCGCGGCCTTCGCCATAGGGGCGTTGATAGGTGCCGCGGCGCGGGAAAAGGCTCGCGCGCTTGTCGGGGTCGGGCATGTCGCCCTCGCCGGTGATGAAGCTCATCCCCTCGTTCGACCCGAAGACGTTGACAATGACGATGCCGAGCTTTTCCTGAAAACCGCGCACCATCGCGGGCGCGAGCGGCGCCGAACCCGAAGCGATGACGCGCAGGCTGGAGAGATCGACGCTCGCCAGCAACGCCTCATTCTGCAGCAGCATGTTGAGCACCGCGGGCGGGGCGATCGTCAGGCTCGGCCGTTCGGTCGCGATCTGCCGAAGATAGATGGCGGGATCGAAGGGATGGTGCAGCACCATCGTTCCCGCGCTGGTCAGCCAGCACATGGTGATGCCGCCGATGCTTGCCATATTGATGAGCGGGAAGGGGTTGAGCAGGACATCACCCGGCCCGACCTTCATCGCCTCATACCCGGCGCCTGCGACCGCGATCCAATGATTGTGGCTGCGCGGCACGCCCTTGGGAACGCCGGTGGTGCCCGAGGTCCAGCAGATGGTGAAGATGTCGTCGGCATCGACCGGGTTGGCGGCGACATGGGCTGCGAGAGCTTCGGCGTCGCCGCTGGCGGTCGACAGGTCGATCGCGCCGACGGGCGGGGTGGGGCCGAAGGTCATCAGCCGGATACCATCCAGCAGCGGCGCCGCTACGCCGACATGATCGCAACCCTTCACTTGCGTCGCGCAGACGAAGGCTTTGGGTTCGACCACGCCGATCATGCCTTTCAGCTCATGGCTGCGATATTGCACCGCCGCCGGGCTGACGATCGCGCCGATCTTCGCCGCCGCAAAATAGAGCGCGACGAACTCGCTGATGTTCGGAAGCTGGACGAGCAGCACATCATCCTTGCCGATCCCCGCCGCGACGAGCGCGCCCGCGAGCCGATCGATCTCCGCCGTCAGCTCGACATAGGTCAACCGCTGCGGATCGCCGAAAGCGAAGTCGGCGCGATTGGGGGCATCGACCAGTGCGAGCCGATCGGGATGGGCGGCAGCATTGGCCGCGAACAGATCGGCGAAGGTGCGATCGCCCCACCAGCCACTTTCGCGATAGCGCCGCCTTTTATCCTCTCCCGCGACGATCATCGTCAGGCGGCCAGCACGCTGTTCGGACCCATGCCTATGTCATCGCCGCTCGCCCAGACGGTGTGTGTGCCCGAACAGATGCGCTCGGGCAGGATGATCCGGCACACTGGCCCCGCCGCGATATTCTTGGCGTCGATCAGCACGCATTCGGACGTGTCGGTTTCGAGGTCGGCAATGAAGGAAACGAGATAGCCGTCGTCCTCGTCCTTGGCATCGATGCGCGGCGCGAAGGGGGCCTCGCTGCCGAAGCGGCCGGGGCCGAACTCATAGGATTCGCTCGTTCCGGCGTTAAGGTCATGCTTGACGAGGCCGCGGAACAGGAACCAGCCTGGCTCGGGGATCGCGCTGTATGCGTAACGGTAGGGTTTGCCCGCATAGCGCTGGTTGAACATGCCGAATTCGAGATCGCGGTCGTCGAGCCTTTGTTCGGTTGTCTTTCCGGTCTTCAAGTTGAAGCGCCAGCGGTGGAGGCGCGGCTTCAGGAGTCCCTGATCGAGATAGGCCATCATCCGTTCGAGCCCCTCGGGCGCGTTCGGATAGGATTTCGGCATCGGCTCTTCCTGATAATAGCCGTCGAGGATGATCTCGTCGCCTTCCTCCCAAGCGTTCAGCCAGTGGAGCGTGTAGGTCGGCGCGGCTTCGAACCAGCGGATATCCTCGGGATTTCCGTGCCGCGGGATGATCGCGAAGCGCGTCTTTTCATCGGGATGAAACTGGACGACGTGCAGATTCTTTTCGAGCAGTTCCGCGTTCCAGTAGAGCGGCATGTCGTTGAGGATGGTGTAATTTTCGGTGAACGCCATGTCGTGCGGCAACCGCGGTCCGGCGAGCGGGACGGGAATATAATGTTTGAGCTTATTGTCCGCGCCGACGACGCCATAATGCATATAGGGCGCGTGCTTCGAATAGTTGAAGAACATCAGTTCGCCGGTTGCGAGATCGACCTTGCAATGCGCCGAAATGCCGTCGAGCGGTACCCAGCTTTCGGTGCCGAACTGTTCGAGCGTGAAGGGGTCGAGCCGATAGGCCTCGCCGCACTGGTAGAAGGTCGAGATGATCTTGCCCGCGTGGATCGCGACGTCCGTCGACGATGAATCCTTGAGCCATTCCTGCGCGCCCCAGCCGTGGCGGGTCGACTTGTGCGGCGGCTCCATCAACCCGGCCCAGAGCGAGCGGCCGGCTTCCTTCTCGGCCTCGAACCCCTTGGTGCGGACAAAGCGGCTGCGATAGCTCGCGCGGCCGTCCTTGAACGAGATCGCATGGATGAACCCGTCACCGTCAAAGGGATGATAGCGGCCGATCGGTTCGTGAATCTGGTTCTCGCCGGTGCGGACGTAAACGCCGTCGATGTCGGTCGGGATCGTGCCGATCACCTCGACCTCGCCATTGGCGAAGACCGCATTCCACTCATTGTAGGTCGGCCGCCACGCGCCCTTCATATAGGGATGGTCGTTCGGTTGAACGGTGGTCCGGATCGTGTCGACAAGCTGAGCGGTCATGCGATGACTCCTTCGGCGGCTGCAAAGCGCGGCCTGGCGACGGCCGCATCATATTCTGTCACAAGACGGTCGACGATGTCCGCGACGGGTTCGGTCGCGCGAACCGCGCCGACGCCCTGACCCGCAGACCAGACATTCTTCCATGCCTTGACGTCATCCTGCGCATCGGAGAAATTGGGGCGCTTGTCCTCAGGCATATTCGCGGGGTCGTAGCCCGCAGCGACCAGGCTTGATTTCAGCCAGTTGGCGGTCACGCCGGTAATGCCCTTCGACGGCACGATGTCCTCGGCCCCCGCCGCGACCACCATGTCCTTGTAAGGCTGCGCCGCCATGCTCTCGGTGCAGGCGATCAGCGACGTGCCGAGATAGGCGAAGTCGGCCCCCAATATTTCGGCGGCCCGAATCGCCTGGCCTGTCGAGATTGCGCCGCCCAGCACCAAGGGCCCGTCCCAGAACTGCCGCACTTCCTCGACGAAGGCGAAACCGGCGGTGGCGCCGGTATGGCCGCCGGCTCCCGCCGCGACGAGCACGAGTCCATCGACGCCCGCCGCCGCAGCCTTGCGGGCGAAGCCCACCGAATTGACGTCGGCGAAAACGATGCCGCCATAGGCGTGGATTTGCTCGACGACGCGGGCGGGACTGCCGAGCGCGGTGATGACGAGCGGAACCTTGTGCCGCACGACGCAGGCGAGGTCGTCGGCAAGCCGGCTGTTCGACGGATGCACTACCAGATTGACCGCCCAGGCGGCGGCGTCGGGATCATTCGACAGCGCCGCGTCGATGCGGCTCACCCAGGCTTCCAGATCGGCGGTCGTCCGCGCGTTGGGGGCGGGAAAGCTGCCGATCATTCCGGCGCGCGAGGCGGCGATGACCATGTCGGGGCCTGACACGAGGAACATCGGCGCCGCGATTGCGGGCAGGCGTAAATTGCGCGTCAAAGCTGCGGGAAGGCCGTGCTTCGGCTTCATTCCTGTCTCCCAAAACTTACTTGCATAGTGATACTAACTTGCGTAACAGAACTTACGCCCGTTCAAGAGGCATTTGCAAGCAAAACATGCCGGCCCGTCGCCGGCAGTGGGGAGAGGGAGAATCATGAAGCATTCACTTGCTATGCTGTTGGCCGCGTCGGCGCTTGCCGGTCCCACGGCGGCGTTCGCGCAGGACGCCCCCGCCGAAAGCCAGGGCGGCCTCGACGACATCATCGTTACCGCCCAGAAGCGCGCCGAGGGCTTGTCCGACGTGCCGATCTCGATTTCCGCGGTCAGCGGCAAGCAGGTCGAAAGCTATGGGCAGACCAACCTCGAACAGATCAGTTCGTCGGTCCCGAATCTGAAAATCACCCAGACCGCGATCGCCAATCGCATCGCGATCCGCGGCATCGCCTCGGGCGACAACAAGGGGTTCGAACAGTCGGTCGCGATGTTCGTCGATGGCGTCTATTATGGACGCGACCAGCTTTCGCGCCTGCCGCTCGTCGATATGGAGCGGGTCGAGGTTTTGCGAGGCCCCCAACCGACGCTGTTCGGCAAGAATGCGATCGCCGGCGCGGTCAATATCACGACGCGCAGCCCGACCGACGAATTCGAGGGGACGGTGAGCGGCCTCTATGAATTCAACCACAAGGAACTGCAACTGACCGGCGTCCTGTCGGGGCCGTTGAGCGACGGCGTCGAAGCGCGCGTGGTTGGCTATCATCGTTCGATGGACGGTTATTTCTACAACCAGAAATTGAAGCGCAACGAGCCCAACGTCGATGAATATTATGTCCGCGGCAAGGTGGAGTTCGACAAGGGCGGGCCGCTCGCGGCCGAACTGAAGCTCGAATATGCCGACTTCGCGATGAAGGGGCAGCCGCGCGACGTGTTCGGCGCGGTCGGGAATTACAATGCGGTCTTTCAGGGCCCCTTCTTCGTCAGCACCGTCCCCGACTATGTGCGCGAGGATAATGGCTATGAAAGCCGCAACAAGGTGTTCGGGGCGACGCTGAACGCCGATCTGGAAATCGGCGAGCACACGCTGACCTCGGTGACATCGCTGCTCGACTACAAGACGCGCGAGATCGTCGATGTCGACTTTTCGGGGATCAGCTTTCTCGACGGCACGAATTTGCGCGAGGATTATCGGCAGTTTTCGCAAGAGCTCCGTCTGACCTCACCCGGCGGCGAGGCGTTCAATTATATCGGCGGCGTCTATTATCAGCACGCCAAGCTGGACGTTCAGGATTTCACCCTCTTCAACCCGACCTTTCTGGGGCTGGGCGCACCGTTCAACGCGCTCGGCGATACGCGCAACGACCGCGACTACAGCCAGACATCGGACCTGATCTCGGCCTTTGCGCAGGGCGAATTGTCGCTGACCGACCAGCTTCGCGTTACGGCCGGCGCGCGCTTCAACCATGAGAAAAAGAGCGGCCGCCGATCGCTCGCCATCGTGCAAGGCCCGCTCAGCACCGCGCCCGCTGCCGTGGTCGCTGCGGTGTTCCGCGCGCTCAATATCGAGGCGCACAGCATCGCCGGCAAGCTGAGCGAGGACAGCTTCAATCCGATGGTCAACGTCCAGTTCGACGCGACCGACGACCTGATGCTCTACGCGTCCTACGCGCGCGGAACCAAGGCCGGGGGCTTTGATATCCGGTCGAATTCGCTGCCGACGTCGACAACGGTCGCCAAGCCCGGCGCGTTCGAATTCCAGGACGAAAGCGCCGACAATTTCGAAGCGGGGCTGAAATACAAGGGCCGCGACGTCGCCTTCAACCTGTCCTTCTATCGCACCAAATACAAGGATCTGCAGGTCAACATCTTCGACGGGACGCTCAACTTCAATGTCCGCAACGCTGCGGCGGCGCGGACGCAGGGGATCGAAGCGGATTTTCGCGCGGCGCTCGCCGAAGGCCTGATCATCAGCGGCGCGATCGCCTATCTCGATTTCAAATTCACCAACTTCACCGACGGCCAATGCTATTATCTGCAGACGCCGGGACCGGGTGGCTTCTGCGACTATAGCGGCAAGCGTAACGCACTGAGTCCGAAATGGTCGGGTAATCTCAACGTCGATTACTGGACGCCGGTCGGCAGCGACCTCAAGCTGTCGTTCGCGGATCCTTCAGACCGGCAGCGCGATGCCGCTTGCGACGACGATCACGGGGGGGGCGGGCAATGCCTATAACGGGATCGTGGATCGGCCGCGCACGATAGCGGTGCAGGTCACGGGGCGCTTTTGAACCAGCTCTCCCCCGACGGAAGCATGGGCGCGGGCACCGCCCATCTTCCGTCGGACCGGCCTTGTCGCGTGCTGTTCCGCGGAGTAGGGCGGGCGCCGCAATGGACGCATCGGCCGTGAAAGAAGATCGCACCATCCGCGCCTGTTCGATCTGGCGCGCGCTCGATGTCGTCGGTGACGTTCCGGTGCTGCTCATCATGGAGCAGGCCTTTCTCGGCACCCATGGCTTCGACGAATTCGTGGCGCGGACCGGGCTCGCGCGGTCGGTCGTCAGCGGGCGGCTACGCAAGCTGGTCGACGAGGATTGCCTTGCCAAACGGCCGAAGAAGGAAGGGCGCGGTTCCTATTATGCGTTGACCCAGAAGGGGCGCGACCAGTTTCCCAACGCCTTGATGATGCTGCGCTGGCAGCATCGCTGGGAAGCCGCGAGCCGCGACTTTCGGGTTCGCCTGCGGCACAGCGCGTGCGGCGCGGAAACCGAGCCGACTCCGATCTGCGCCCATTGCCGGAAGGAAATCGACCCGCGCGACGTCGACTGGCGCGAAGGGCCGGGGCTGGCCCAGGTCGTTCCGCACTATGAACGCCGGCGCTTCAACGGCGCGGTGACGGCGCGCCGCCCGGGCGGACGCCCGCTGGTCGATACGATGATCGAATTGTTCGGTGATCGATGGGCGACGCTGGTGGTGCGCGCGATGTTCACGCGCATCAACCGCTTCGATGACATTCAGCGCGACACGTTGATGGCGACCAATATCCTGACCGGCCGCCTCGAACGGCTGATCCGGCAGGGCATATTGCGTACCATTCCCTATTCGGCGCACGCCGACCGCGTCGAATATCGGCTGACCGAAAAGGGTCGCGACCTTTATCCCGTATAGCTGGCTCTGCTCCAGTGGGGCGACCGCTGGTTTTCCGACGAACGCGGCCCGCCGCTGATCCTGACGCACAAGCCATGCGGTCACGACCTTCGGATGGTCGTTGCCTGCAATCATTGCGACGGCGAAATCGGCATACACAATCTGACGTTCGAGATCGAATGAGCGTCAGGAGCCGGCATTGAAGCGCAGCCGCGCTAGTTAAGCCGCGTCCATGTCTTGGTTCGACAGAAAAAGGCGAGGCAGCCCTTTACTTCCAGCTTGCCGTTGCCGAGCAGTCGCAGTTCGCCGCGCGATGCCCCGTCGCCCGTTTCGGGGTCGTACACAGGCCCGCCTTTCCATTCCGACGGGCCCCCCTTGAAATTCTGGAGCACGACCAGTCCCATCAGCCGGCGCTGGCGTAGCTTGGGATCGCCGTTCCGCACATCGCGCAGATCGGGATTGGCGCGCAGCCGCTTTGCATCGACCACCTTGGCAGCGAGGCCCATCGCGATCGCGCGGCGGCTCATGCCACCTGCTCCCGGCTCGCGGGCGCGTTCAGCAAAGCGAGCGCTTCGGCCAGGAGGGGGCGGTCGTCGTGCTGCCAGGGATGAAAGCCCGGCCGCATATAGCCAACCACACCTTTGAGCAGATGCCGCATCAGGCCGTGCCTTCCATAGAGATAGGCGAGCAAGTGCCGCCACGTCGTCCAGTCGTTGCGACCGTCCTGCCGCAACAAATCTGCGGTATTGCGGAAAATCACATAGTGAAAGCGCAAAGTCGTAACGCCCATGACGGCGCAGCGCTTCAACCAGCGCCGCAGCGGCATCATGTCACGCGTCGCATGAAGATAGGTGTCGTAGGCGACCGCCTTATGTTCGATTTCCTCGATCGCGTGCCACCGCCACAAACGCCGCGCTTCCTCGCTCGCGCCGCCGAGATGCCCGGGATTCGCGAGCGCGTCATGCGCCAGCGTCGCGGTAAAATGTTCGAGTGCGCAGGTTGCCGCCAATTGCTGGATCGGCGGGCGCCGTTTCGCCCATGCGATCGTCCGGCGCGCGCGTTCTTCGAGCGGGGCGATGTCGTAGCCGACATCTTCGGCCTGGCGATTAAAGACGACATGTTCGCGCGAATGCATCGATTCCTGATAGATGAAATCGTCGATCTGGCCACGCAGCGGCTGCGGCGTGCCTTCGCGATACTGCCGGACCGATGTCATGAAGAATTTCTCGCCGACAGGGAAGGTGGACGACAGCGCGTTGAAAAAGGCGGTGCGACCGGGGTCGCCGCTGTGCCACCAGCGCGGCGGGGCCTGCTCGCGGCCGAACTTCATGTCGCGCTTCTCGATCCGGAGATCGGGAGGCGTGGGCGTGTCGAGGGTCATGAACAACTCCTGCGAATCATCAACATTAACATCAATGTTTATAATGTAAATATTCGCCATTCGCAAGAGATGCTACTATCCTGTTTCAGAACGGCTTTTTCGGAAGCCGATCGGAAGGCTGTTTCGCTTGCGTACATTGGTCTAAGGCCATGTGGACCGTAGGTGGAGGAAAGAGCGATGGCGCGAATGTACAAGATGGCGCGGCCCGCCCCGAAACGCCGCAAGCGATCGGGCGCGGAGGTATGCGAAGAAGGGCTGGTCGCGGCGCGTCGTCTGCTGCTTGACGGCGGTCCGGGTGCCGTGACGCTTGCCAACGTCGGCGAAGCAATCGGCATGTCGCACGCCAATGTGCTGCATCATTTCGGCTCGGCGGCGGGTCTGCAATCGGCGCTGATGGGATCGATGATCCAGGATCTGACGGGCGCGCTGGATAATGTCGTCGACCTGCTGAAAACTGACGATGCGGCGCCGCGCACGATTGCCGATCATGTTTTCGATGCCTTTGACAAGGGCGGCGCCGGGCCGCTCGCGGCGTGGATCGTTCTGTCGGGCGATGTTGGCCGCCTCGAGCCGATCCGCGAAGCGGTCGGTGCGCTCGTCACCGCGATCGTCGGTCAGTCGAAGGATGCCGCCGCGCGCGAGCGCGTCCGCGCCGCAGTGCTGATGGTCGCTGTCAGCGCGTTCGGCGATGCCGTGATCGGCCCCTATCTACGCGATATGCTGGGCCAGAAGGATGATGCGATGCGCGATCTCGTCACCCGCTTCCTGCCGCTGTTCCTGTCTCCCGGCTTCCTGGGGCTGGCCGACGACTAGGGTCAGTATCTTGGGGTCAGGGGCCGGCCGCGAGCAGGATGCAATCGTCGGATGCCGAAACGCGATGCGCGATGCCGCTGCGTTCCATCGCCTTGACGAACCCATCCGCGTCGCCTGCCAGGCGGCTCAACTGAGCCATGTCGCGCAGGTGGATGGTGCGATAGCCGCGCCGGATCGCGCCCGCTTGCTCGAGCGCGGCAAGATGGGCGCTCACGACCTTGCGCGACAGGCCGCAGAGTTCGGCCAGATCCGACTGGCTGAGCGGTACGTCGGCGTCGCGCGCGAAGGTCAGGAGCCGCGCGGCGATGCGTCCGCGGGGCCTCAGCGACAGCATCTGCGCCAGTCCGTGCACGCTGGCGTCGAGTTGCCCGTACACCAGTTCGCTCGTCGCCTTCCAGAGCGCGGGGAGGCGATGCCCGATCCGGTCGAGCATCGTGTCGCTGATCGTCAGGACGCGGCTCGGCCGGCTGGCGATCGCGGTCACGATACGCGGACCGCCGCCCATCTGGCGCGACTGACCGAAGGCGTCACCGGCGCGGGCGATGCCGACCAGCACGGTCTTTTCCCCCGCCGCGGCTTCGAGGCGCAGCATCCCGTCGAGCGTGATGACGATCCCGGTCGCCATGTCCCCTTCGCCATAGACCCATTGCCCGCGCGCGAGCGTTACCAGCCGGCCATCGGCGGCAATCGCCTGCTGCACCGCAGGATCGCAGCGACCAAACCATCGGCATTGGCGGAGCTGTTCGGCAATAGTCATGAACAATTGTAACGAAAGTGGCATTTGATTGCCAGCGTTTGCGCTATCGTCGCCGGGATAATGCGGGAGAGTTCCATGACGTCGATACAGATGCACCCCCTGTCGCCGCACGTCGGTGTCGAAGCGACCGGGCTCGATTTGAACCATCTCGACGAGCAGGATATCGGGCTTCTTCGGCAGGCCGTCGCCGAGCACGGCGTCCTCTTCGTGCGCGATCAGACGCTCACCCCCGAACAGCATATCGCTTTCGCCCGCCGCTGGGGCGAGATCGACATCAACAAATATTTCCCTGCCAATGGCGGGCACCCGGAAATTGCGGAGGTCCGCAAGTCGGAAAGCCAGCAGACCAATATCGGCGGCGGGTGGCACACCGATCACAGCTATGACCAGATCCCTGCCATGGGCTCCATCCTACTCGCCCGCGAAACTCCGCCCAGCGGCGGCGATACATTGTTCGCGGGCATGGGCGCGGCTTTCGATTCGTTGTCACCGGGCCTGAAGGACATGTTGCGGACGCTTCGCGCCGTCCACTCGGCCGACCATATCTACAGCGCCGATGGCCTCTATTCGAAGACCGATCAGGGTGTCGATCTGAAGGGGCATGAGGAACGAACGCGCGCGGTGCATCCGGTGGTGATCCGACACCCGCAAAGCGGGCGCGAGATCCTGTACGTCAATCCGGCCTTCACACTGCATTTCGACGGCTGGACGCGCGAGGAGAGCGTGCCGCTTCTCACCTATCTCTATCAGGTCGCGATGCAGGAGCAGTTTCATTGCCGCGTCCAATGGGCGCCCGGATCGCTGGCAATCTGGGACAACCGGTCGACCTGGCATTATGCGATGAACGATTATCACGGCCATCGCCGCCTGATGCACCGCATCACCATTTCGGGCGAACCGCTCGCCTGATTTATGGGGCCAGCCCCCTAAGGTCGTTCGATGCCGTAATCGATCCTGATCCGCACCCAGGCGCCGATCATCGATCGCCCGCCGACCCGCGGCGGCCGCACGCGGAATTGCCACGCCGCCGCCAGCACCGCGCGGTTGATCTGCGATCCTTGCGGATATTCGTCGAGCCCGACGCAATCCTCGACGCGAAACTCGGGGGCGGTGCGACAGGCGATCAGCCCCCATCCCGGCCCACTGGCGGTGGACAGATAGCCGCGCAGTTCGTCGCGGCTCGGTTCGCGATACCATGC
>LULO01000099.1_pt1 | contig 29412 bp, 28 predicted proteins | sample 728121 | NCBI WGS metagenome assembly LULO01 (sample SAMN03860287, study PRJNA289734) | marine metagenome | biome: seawater column; feature: ocean; material: water; isolation source: Red Sea water column Station 149 - depth 50m | place: Saudi Arabia: Red Sea | collected 2011-10-15 | depth 50 m | reverse complement strand
TACCACTATGTATACTATGGAACTGGTTAATGCCATTTATATTTGGATTGCCTAAGTTAAGTTTATTTCAAACTTTTGGTTTATCTGTTTTGATTACTTTATTATCTCCAAGAAAAATTGGTTTTGATAAAAAAGAAAATATTCAAAATAAAGAATACGAAAAAACAAATAGACAATTAGAAGATTTATTAAAGGATTTATCATCACAATTTAGAGCATAGACTATTTATTTCCAAACATTAGGAGATTTTGATGCTAGATTTTGATTGGATGATTAATACATTAAAAGAAGCTATGGAAGATGATAATTGGGATTTAGTTAGAGAAGTCATAGCTTATCTCAGAGATGATGATATTTTTGAACAATATAAAGAAGATGAAGATTGGTGGAAAGGCGCAGACGAAGATAATTAAATATGGGGCTGTAATTGGAAATCGACAGGTGTTATTTGAAAATTGAGTGCAGCAGAGATTGAGTCAATATCTCGTGACAAAAGACTCACTAAACCTAATTGGCGATAATTCGCTCGAAGGGTTAGTCATTGATTGGCATTTAGCTGAGTATGATTACTCAGTTGGAGTTCCAGTCTCCAATGACCAACCAACTTACGCATACGCTGCATAAGTTACTGAGTTGTCTAACACTCGGTCATAAAAAAAGTTAGACGAACTCACTTTAGCTAGAACGAAGTTAGTGATTAAAGAAACTGCCAGTTGTCTACTCTGTGTAAAGTAGTTGGTGGTTTGTAGGTAACTTCTCAGAGGGTAGTAACCTAACTAAGCTGTGAATGACTCATTTGATAAAGCAAACTGGACGGGGGTTCGAATCCCCCCAGCTCCACAAAATTAGGAAACATATGTCAAGTATATTACTCACACCGGCAATAACTGCTAAGGGACTTGTCGATTCAACAATACCACTACACGTGACAGCAATAGCTGCAGCTAATGGTTATGTAGCTGCTGTAGCACCTGTGGTTACGAGCTTGACATCGGCAGTTACATCTATTACTGCTATACAAACAGCACTTACTCCGAGTGGAGCGATTGCTCCACCAGCAAAAATTGGATTGAATATTACAGGTTCTATTTTGACTCAACTATCAACAGTACTTACTGCAATAACAACTGCATCTGGAGTAGCCGCGGCTTTACCAGAAACAGCTGCAACTTCAACCTTTGGAACTGCTACTGGTACTGTTACTACACAATTACCTATTATATCAGCAGCTATACAAACAGGATTAATATTACCACAACAAACTTAAAAAAAAGTCTTGACTTTTAGCAAAAAATTTCGTAGCTTTTAGTATTAAATAAAGGAAATAAATAATGGAAACATATCAAATCAATGGAATAACAGTTCGTGGAGAAATCAAGTGGACTAGAATTGGAGAGCCAGTTGATATGGATAATGACTACGAGATGGCTAGGGTTTACGGAATGGATATTACTGGTAGAGGGTATTGTGCCGTAGGATATATCGAAGATGGTCTCGTAGATGACATCGTTGATGAAACTTTTGAAATACTTTAAAAAAGTCTTGACTTTTAGCAAAAAATTTCGTAGCTTTAAGTATTAAATAAAGGATAGTAATTATGAATATAAATCTTAACGATTTCAAAGTAAGTAATGATGAATTAAAAGACTTGGGTCTTGATAATGATATTGTCGTTCCAAGTGTAAAGGATGACGAAGATTTCTACACAGGTCAGTCAGACTTTGAAGGTTATCTATCTCTAGATACCGATACATCTTTTTCTCCAGGTTTTGAAGAGAGTAGTTCGTTTGATTCAGAAGATTATAGTTTTGATATTTTGGATTAGTAAAAATATTTTTGTATTTGAGAAATTATATAGATATATATTATTGCGGAGGAAGTGTTATAGGAAACACACTTCTTTTCCAAAGAAGAGATGTTGGTTCGACTCCAGCCCTCCGCTCAAAATTTTGGCCAGCGAGGCTATTTAACTATTGAAAATTAATTAGGAATGTAAATGGGTTTTAACGACTTTTTTGACGAGCAAAAATTCGACTTCGAAGCTGAACGCAAGAAGTTCATCGATAACTTAGACTTTCTCAAGTCTATGTCTGTACAAGAACAAACACTATATAAGAAATGGCAAGAGTTTAATGCTGATGTTTATTCAATGACTCAGAAAGCATCTAAATTCTCTAAGATAGAAAAATCTATTTGGACACCTACAGACATTAATAATAAAGAACAAACTATCAAAGAGATAGAAGCCTTAGAACCCTATGTTGAAATGACAGAACAGGGTAACTCTAAACAAAATGAAGAGTGGACATTAGTTCGTAGGTTGATTCATACTATGGAGTTTACTGCCAATCCAGGTAGAAATGTAAAATTTTATGTTAAAGATAAAGTAAGTAAAAAGATTTTAGGTATCATATGTTTGGGTTCTGATGTAACATCATTAGGAGCTAGAGACACATTTATAGGTTGGACTAAAGATAATAAATTTAAAGATGGTAAACTTAAACATACCTCTATCGGTACAACTATATGTTGTGCTCAGCCTTTGGGGTTTAACTTCTTAGGTGGTAAGTTAGTAGCCGCTTTGGTTACATCTTCTGTAATTAGGGATGCTTGGAAAAAACTATATGGGCAAACCTTAGTTGGTTTATCCACTACATCTCTGTATGGTATTCACTCTATGTATAACTCTATACCACTTTGGAAAACATTAGGTTCATCATCAGGTAAGATAGCTCTCAAACCAGATGACTCTACCTATGAGGTGTGGCATGATTGGTTGAAAGAAAATGAAGCCGATGAATACAAAAGACAAACTACACAAAAAGAAGGTGTAGCAGGTCCTCCAACAGGTGTGAAACAAAAAGTTATCAATATGATATTCAGAGCCGTTGGGGTAAAAGCATCAACCTATATGCATGGATTCAAAAGAGGTATCTTCTATATCAAAAGATATACCAAGTTATTTGATGAAGGTAGACTTAAACCAGAGAAGTTATTCTACGGCGATATCGTAGGCAAAACTTGGGAAGAAACAAAAGATAAATATTTAGGAGAAGTGGGTAGATAATATGAAATTTGTCAATCATTTTTTAGAGAGCTATAGTAAAGAAACTCATTTTACATATGTAAAAAGATTAAGAGAAGAAGTTTTACCTTGGTGTATTCAAACAGGAAATGTGTTTATGGGCGTGTGTGGTTCATTAATATTCAAAGATTTGCGAGATATTTTTCACAAAAGAGGTACTGATAATTTAACAGAAAAGGAAGCAGAAAATAGTATTTCTAACAGAAAAGTTATGTTAAGTGAAGAAGGTCCTAAAGTAGCCAAACTAATTCGTAAAATTTCATATGGTGTTAGAATTTTAGCTAATGAATCATCTTTTAACTGGTTACCTTTAGGTATTTTAGAAGATAGTTTAGCTCCACAGGTAGAAGATAGGGGTCATGAAGGAACATTGTTATTTTGTGAGTGGGAAACAGAGTGGGAAAAGAAAACGTGGCGAAGAGTTGTAAAAAGTTTAGACAGTAGACAATACAAAACTACAAAATTAAATAAGTTAATTGACAGTATCAAAGCTTTAATAGATAAAAAATCTATTGAGAAGTTTTCTCTAAGTCAAATTGTTCCATTAGATATGAAAGAAGATGTTGACAATTATATGGTTCCTGTTGAATACAAAGTATATCCGAGTAGACTATATCATGATAATGAGATACTAGGCATCAATGAACAAGAAGATGAATGGATGGTACATCAAAAAGCTATGAAGCCGGTTGAAAACAAAATCAGAGTTGATTTTGGAGTTCGTTCAGAAAAATTATATGAAATTTATGATTTAGTAAAAGATAGCGATTTATTTTTAGGTAATGAATTGGTATTCAAAGGACATCGTCCTGTAGGAGCTAAGATGGAGATGCCGGAAGAAGAGATTTTGTGGTTATATGGTTCTTCTATATGTTCTAGAAAAACTTTTTTAGAAAAGTATCGTGGATTTTTTGTATCAAACTTAGATATTAGAAGTAAAGCTTATCTAACAGCTATCCAGGAATATCCTACTATTGATGATTGGAAAAAATTAGCTAATTACATAAAGTGGACTTATAATTCTGATATACCAGTGAAAAAACTTCAAAGTAAAATTGATGATGTATGTGAATATTTAGATAACGAAGGTATAAGTACCACAAATATAAAAGATTTGACAACAAAGAAAGTTTGTGCTGCTCTGATGTTTGCTGAGATTACAAAATATTTTGTGGAAAAGAACGGAAATCTTACAAAAGATATGTTTGTAAAATGTTCCAATGTAGTTTTCAGAGAAGCTAAAAAGTTACTTTCTGATACGAAAAAAATGGAAGAGCTCGCAGTTTCAGGTAAAGGTGCTAAGGCTCGTTGGGAAAAGTTCTTTTCACCATTGATTGGCATTCTAGACCAGATGACTAAAGATGACATAAATGATGACAAAGATGATCTTATTAGACAATGTGAACAGGTAATAGACGAGCAAAGCATACCATTACCAACCGACAAAACCATTACTATATTCGATAGAGATAAAACAGCAAAAAAACTGTTTAATAAATCTGAAATTAATATTGAGAAGGCCACCGGTTTAGATAAAGGTCATCGGATTGCTGGAGATGATAATGGTGGATTTTTCTTACAACCAAATGGTGATAATACTTTTTGGAGTAATACAAGAGACTTCGTACCAAAAGAATATGCTGTAGAGTATTTAACAGATGTTATGAATTACTTAAAAAGCGTAGACGAAAATTGGATGCTCGATGATGAGTTATCAGAAATATTTGAGAATACGAAAAGGTTTATTAAGTATTGGGGGTTCATTTAATGAGTATATACAATATTCCAAATTTAGTAGACGCACAAGATTCTACCAAAGAATACAACTATAAAATTCTTGTGTATCCTAATATTACTTTTCAGAAAGACTTAGAAAAAGATTCATATGTTGTGGTATTGCATAATGTTATCAAAGAACTCAATAAAGTTCGAGATGATATACATTGGACAATACTATCTCCATATGAGACTCCAAGTTTATGTTTCGGTAATACAACACATTTACCAATAGAGTTACCGTCTTATCCTAATGCTATGAGAACTCATTTTGATTTCATAGATTTAAAAAAGACACTCAATTGGAAATTTACAGATTATGATATTGTATACTCTCACTTGCCAGAACACACTCTGCAGTTGAAGAATCTATTTGTAAATAATACCAACATAGATCCTAAGTTTGTTGGTTATTGTCATTGGTATGAGGTAGATAAAAATACAGACTATAGTGAAAGAATGTTGTTAGCTAATTTCAATGGTATGTTGAGAATGGAAGAATGTGGTGTAAATAGCATATGGTTAAAAAAGGTTGTTTTAGATGAAGCTAGAAAAATTTTCTCTCCTCATATCTGTGATGCATTTGACAAAATCATTAAGCCACACTATTTAGGAGTTGATAAAATAGATTTGTCTAAAGTAAAGACGAAGAAAAAAAGAATACTTTTCAATCACAGAAATAATGGATATACAGGTTGGTCTTGGTTTAGAGATAGAATGGATGAACTATATGAACAAAGACAAGACTTTACAGTTGTAACAACATTAGCTGATTTAGAAAGACCATATTCTAAAAGAGTGAAGATTACAGATAGAAAGGAATATTTGAAATTTATAAAATCGATGCATTTCGGCGTGGGTACATTTCAAAAATATTCTGCTTGGTCTATATCGACAACTGATTCATTGAGTATGGGTGTTCCTTATATTTTACCTGAAGAGCTTTGTTATCCAGAAATGGTTGGTAAAGAGTATCCTTTACTATACAAAGGTAAATCTCAATTCTTAGATAAAGTAAATAATGCGCTAGATGATGATGGTAGTGTAGAGAAAGCAGAGAAATATCTGAAGAATAAAACAAAAGAGTTTCCTTGGAGTAAAAGAATACCAGATTGGTTTGAGGGTTGGAACTTTCTATCATCAGATAAGTTTGATATGATTGGAGATAAGAGTGAGTCATATAATAAAATCGCAGATTTTATTCACAAAAAGAAATCGGTAACAAAAAAAGAAATCTTAGATTTTCTTGGTTGGGGTGTAAGGATATCATTTAGTCCGTATAGAAATAGATTACGCGAAGAACCAACGATAAGATTTACTCAAAACAGATACGAGGTTATATAATGTTAATCTATATAGTGTTTAGCGCAGGTTACGAAGATAATGCAAAATCTTTAAGAGCTGCTATAAAAGAAAGATGGTCAGATGCCAATGTAAACATGATGGGTACATTTGGAAAGACAGATAGTTTTACCAGATACCAAGTTCAAATAGATAGGGATATAATCTACCATAGTAACTCGGTTACAGATAATACAACAATAATAAATTTAATAGAGGAGCGGTTATAGGATGAAACAACTTTCAGAACAACAAATTGTAGATAATTGGAATAAGTTGATTAAACTTATAGAGGATACATTCGAAGGAGAGAGAAAAGAGAAACTTCTTGAGATGTATAAATACTTTGAGGATAGAATGTCAGTAGCACCAGCTAGTGGTAAAGCAGCTTACCATAATGCTATGGTAGGTGGGTATGTGGAGCACGTATTACACGTAACTGAACTAGCACTTCAAATTAAAAAGCTGTGGGAGTCTAATGGCGCTATGATTAACTTCACCGATGAAGAACTGATATTCGCTGCTTTACATCACGACTTAGGTAAAGTTGGTGATTTGAATCAAGACTATTATATCCCACAAGACTCCGAATGGCATCGTAAGAATAAAGGTGAGATATTTAAACACAATCCGAATCTTCAATACATGACCGTTACCGACCGAGCTATTTTTCTCTTAAATCACTTCGGTGTTCAAATGTCGGAATGGGAATACATCGGATTACGTTTAACTGATGGTTTGTATGAGGAAGCGAATAAGTCTTACTATATATCTTATAATCCTGATTGGAGTTTGAAAAGTAATATAGCATACATACTTCACCAAGCTGATTCTATGGCAACACACATTGAGTATGATGAGTGGAGAAGACAAGATGAGGAAGTAAGTAACAACTTTCAAAAAGCGGTCACAAAAGAAGAAAAACCAAAACAATCACCAAAGTTGAGTGAGAAATCACAAGACCTTTTTGATGAACTTTTCGGAGATAAATAAATGTTTTTAGAAATAAGTCTTGTATCTGTGGTTATTTTATTACTAACTTCCTGTTATGTAATTTGGAATCTAATGACTAAGTTAGAATCATTAGAGGATTGGGTTTCAGATTTTATCAATACAATAGAGAAAATGCAAAAAGACTTAAAAGAAATGGATTACAGAGGTTCATTTGAATCTGATGATGAAACCGGCGTAATATTCAAACAAATTCAAACAACAATTAACCAACTAACTAGATTTAGAGGAGAAGAACAATAATGGCTACAGCTGTTACATCAAGCATAGAAAACAAAAAAGTAAAACCTGTTGTGAAGAGAAAAAGAAGAAGGAAGAAGAAAGGTAAAAATTATTACTTTCACGAAGGAACTGAGAAAGCTATAATTCGTTACAATAATAGTGACGATCCTATTCTAAAGAATAAAATATACAATGAACATATTAGAGCTGCTTTTGATAAGTTAGCTGAAAATATTATTCATACATTTAAATTTTACTACTTTGACGTTTCTTCAGAAGAGGTAAAACACGAAGTTATTTCTTTTTTAGTTATGAATATGCATAAGTTCAAAGAAGGTAAGGGGAAAGCATTTTCTTACTTTAGTATTGTTGCAAAAAACTATCTTATTCTTAATAACAATAAGAATTATAAGATGGGTAAAATACATTCTGAAATGAAAGTATTGGATTATAAAAGAAATCTCATGGGTGAACAGGGTACGAAAGATTCTGCTGAAAAGTCGGTTTTATTTGTTGATGAATTACAGAGGTTTTGGGATACAAATCTAACTAATATTTTTCGTAGAGATAAAGATATAAGAGTTGCTGATGCGGTTCTACATATATTTCGTATAAAAGATAACATCGAAAACTTCAATAAGAAAGCTCTTTACATTCTTATTCGTGAAATGACAGGTTCTAATACTCAACACATTACTCGTATTATCAATGTGATGAAAAAATACAATAAAAGGTTACAACATGAATTTGAAAAACACGGAATGGTTGATGTAAGTCACACAGGATCACTCATAAACGAGTAAAAAAAAGGGGAGTAAAACTCCCCTTTTTTGTTTTAGAACTACTTACGGAACAAACCCACCAACACCAACAAAGCGACGAGTCCAGCGAAACCAGATTCGCCGAATGTATTTATGATTGATGTCAGGTTACCAATAACGTTGACGCCAAAAACACCACTACCAAATATTACTTCTGATAGAGCGCCAATAGCTACGAAAGAAATCATCAAATGAGCTAAGTCATCTATGTATTCTTTCACCATTGTTATTATTTCCTTCATGTTTATCTCCTATTAGTTAACAAAAAAGGGTTTTTCACCCTGCTATAAATATCATATATATTTGTCAAAAGTTAAACACCAACATATTTATATATAACCACAAATCTATATAAATTTATCAATTGGAGTATATTATGGCTAGTGATTACGAAATTTTTGAGGGTAAATCTTTATCTGGATTGTTCAAAGATATATATGATAATTCAACTAGAAATAAAGAACAATTAGAAGTTCTGATGAAAGAAGTTGTTGGATTTATCAAAGATGGTGATACAGCAGTTCAGATAATCCCTATGTTGAAAGAATATTTAGAAATCAATGTAAAAAACGATGACCAATTAGTCAAAGTAGCTGGTATAGTGCAAAGGATTATAGCTGCCGAAAGTAAGGGAAGTTCAGAGGATGAATATGGGCTTACTGAATCTGAAAAAGAACAACTTATGGATGCAATAGAAGACGCAGCTGTAGATTTACAGACTCACTCAGATGATATAGAAGAGGATTTAAAAAGGATTGAAAATTAATGCCATTTTTTAAAAGTAGAAAGAGTACAAATCGAAGAGGAGATAGTACAGGATTTCTAACTTATTCAGATGCTTATCAATTAATAAAAGAAAACATTGATGAAGCAGTTGAATTCTATGAGTTAGAACCTGCTATCGTATCACAGGTATTTTTAGATCCAAAAGATTTTCCAAAAAAGAGCACACCAGATGGTGGTGGTAAAATGCCAGACTATTCTTTTTTAGGAACTATAAGGGCTAGATTTGTTGAGAGTCAAGAAACAGGCGATGTCATAGATGAGTATATAAAACCTTTATCACCACATATGGTAGCATATCCTTTGATTGGCGAGGTAGTAAATGTAGCAAAGCATGGAAATCAAATGTATTACTATCAACCTCTGAATATTAGAAATCATGTCAATATGAATGTAGCTAATAATGTTTCCACAGACCCAAAAGTTACGGCACAAACAACAGAATTTAACAGACATTTACTTGGGGAGTATGGTGATATAGTTTTTAATGGTAGATTTGGTCAGGGTATAAAATTTGGTAGTGATCCTTTTTATCAGTATCCTGATATAAAAATTACAAACAGACAATCAGTACCACCACATAAAATACAAGATGAGCACTATCCTCATTTACAAAATATAAATGCTGATGGTTCATCTATTTTTATAACTTCAGGTCCTGCAAGAGTAATCGATTCACTTATTCCTGCCTGTGTGACTTTGACTACACCAGATGTATTGGATGGTGATATGATTACACTAAATTCTGATAGATTAGTTTTTAATTCAAAAAATACTGATATACATATGTTTGCAAAAAGAAATCTAAATATATCAGCAAATGAAGAGATAAATTTAGAATTAGGAATAAACGCATTTGGTGGTAGAATTACTTTAGGAGATGCTGACTCTACAAATCCAGCAGTATTGGGCAATCAGTTGGAAGATTTGTTTGAGAAACTAATCGGAACAATAAGTAATTTTTCTAACACATTATCAAATGCAACAGGAGTATCTGAAATAGGAGATGCAGCTAAAGTTATGTTGGAAGATATGGAGAATTTGAAATCCAATGTGTTACCTGAAATACTAAGTGATACAATTTATGTCACAGAAAATAGAAACGAAGAAATTAGAGAAATAAATGAAGTTGAAGGTGAGGTTGAAACACCAACGACTGTAGCAGGGGTTAGGGGGTAATTATGAGCGCGATTTCTGATAAACTTAAAAGTACGATACAAAGCATATTTGACTTACCAAGAGATAGAATTGAAAAGACGGTAAATGCTATTATCAAAAACACTAGAAAAGGTAAAAGTGAGGGACAACAGATAAAAAAAGTTCTTAAACAAATTGAGGATTCGGAGAAAAAAATCAATCAGGTAGAGTCCATTATCAAAACAGTCAATTCAGTTTTAACAAGTTTAGATGCAGCGAAAAAAGCAGCTGTAGCCACAGAAAAAGCTAGTACTATTTCAGCATCACTCAATCCAGCTTCCGCTGCTATAGCAGTAGCACAAAAGTATGTCATAGAAAAAGTTGACCAAGAAATAAAAGAATCAAAAGATGCTTTAAATGTAGCACCAAAGCAGATAGAAAACTATAAAGGGTTTACATCTGAAACCAAAGAAAAATTGAAAAAAGTAGAAAGTGAACAGAAAAGAAAAAAGCAAATAAAAGAAGAAAGAAACAGAAAACTAAATTCTTAATATTTATATATAAATAGGAGTTATCATGTCAAACACCAAAAAAGTAGTAAGTTTAATTAGAGAAATAGTTAAACAAGAGGTACAAAAAGAAGTTAAAAAGATACTTATTAGTGAAGGGGCTAAGGCTATATCAAATAATATAAATGATGTACCCGAAGTACTATCCAAACCTGTTCCTAAAAAATCTGAATTCAAAGAAGTAAGTTACACTAAAAACCCAACCTTAAATAAAATACTTAACGAAACTGCACAAAACGATGAGTTCGCTGAGTATCCAACGATGGGTGGTGGAACTTTTGATAGTACAAAAATGGCTCAGGCTATTGGTTACGGAAATGTGTTAGGTGATGCAGAAAGTAGAAGAAAAATGTCAGCAGTTCAAACTGCTCAATCAGCTGGAGTAGATCCTAACAGTCCAGAAGTTCAAGATGTAATGAGTAACCTTACTAAAGATTACAGTGGTGTAATGAAAGCTTTAAAAAAGAGAGATGGTAAATAATGGGCGTAATATCAAACGATTTAAATGAAGACACTTATATTGGTTTAGAGTTGCCGCTAACCCACACACGGGATGGTTTTTTTAAAAGAACCAAAACAGCACTTGAACAGGCTAAATCCAATATCAAAAGTCTTTTGTTGACTAACAAAGGTGAAAGACTAGGAAATCCTACTTTTGGTACAAATCTTCTTTCATTGGTTTTTAGTCAAGAAAACACCGATTTAGAAAGTAGAGTCGAAGAAGAAATAAGGGCTTCAATGTCTGAGTTTTTACCATTTATTAACATTGTCAGTATCGAAACTAATTTTTCTGATACTAACAAAAATGTCGCTAATGTAACTTTAGAATTTACTCTAAATGTAGATGTAACATCAAAAGATAGTCTTAGTTTAGATTTATCAACTTATCAAAATGTAGGTAGCATTGGTTAACAGGAGAAAGTAAATGCCTTACACAACATCAAAAAAATCAGTTAAGGAAGTCAGATATCTGAATAAAGATTTTACATCTTTCAAAGACAATTTAATTGAATTTTCAAAAATATATTTTCCAAATGCATATAATGATTTTAATGAATCGTCTCCTGGTATGATGTTTATTGAGATGGCATCCTATGTTGGAGATGTTTTATCTTACTATATAGATAATCAGTTCAAAGAATCCTTACTATCATTTGCTGAAGAGAAAAGAACTGTTTACAATATGGCTCAAACTTTTGGTTACAAACCAAAACTATCATCAGCTTCTTCAGTAGATTTAGATGTGTTTCAAACTGTTCCCGCATTATCGTCTGGTACAGGAGGAAGCTACACTACAAAGCCTGATTTGAATTATGCTATGAAACTAAAATCTGGTATGGAAATAAAATCAGAAACAGGTGTTTCATTTACTACAACAGAAGATTGTAATTTTAAATTCTCAAGCTCTTATGATCCTATGACGATTACAGTATATGAAAGTTCCAATAACGTGCCGGTTACATATCTTCTTAGAAAGGGTGTCAGAGCTTCAAGCGGAACAGTTACAACAGAATTTTTTACATTCAATAATGCTGAGAAATATAAAAGGATTGCACTAGCAAATCAAAATGTATTAGAAATTATATCGTGTACGGATAGTGATGGTAATAGTTGGTATGAAGTTCCTTTCTTAGCTCAAGATACAGTTTTCACAGATATGGAAAACACAGAGAAAAACGATGATGAACTCTACACATATTCTGACCAAGCACCATACTTACTGAAACTTTTGAAGACATCAAGAAGATTTACAACGTTTATAAGAGAAGATGGTAAAACAGAATTACGATTCGGAGCTGGAACTTCTGATAGTCCTGATGAAGAGATAATACCTAATCCAGATGAAGTTGGTTCTTCCTTACCAGGCTCTCCTACTTACTTAAATACTGCTTTTGATCCATCGAACTTTTTAGCAACCAAAGCATATGGACAAGCACCATCAAATACTCAGTTGACAATCATATACAGATATGGTGGTGGTATAAACAATAATATAATTGCTAACACATTGAGAAGTATTCAGTCGGCAAATATCGAATTAGATGAAACAGGATTAAATGCCAATTTAGCAGCAACAACAAAAAATTCAATAGCAGTAAATAATCCACAACCTGCTACAGGTGGTCGTTCTGCGGAAAGTATAATTGAAGTTAAGAATAATGCACTAGCTTACTTTCAGGCTCAACAGAGAGCAGTAACAAAGGAAGATTATATTGCAAGGGTTTATGCTCTACCACCAAAGTATGGAAATGTAGCTAAAGCCTACATTGTACAAGACACACAATTAGATAGCCAATCAGGTGCTAATTCTGATAGTAGAATTATCAATCCTTTAGCACTCAATATGTATTTATTGGGTTTTGATGCAAACAAAAAATTAGTTACGGTAAATCAGGCAGTAAAAGAAAACATACAAACTTACTTAACTCAGTTCAGAATGGTTACTGATGCTATCAATATTAAAAACGCATTTGTAATCAATATCGGAGTAAAATTCAATGTATTGACAAAAGTTGGTTACAATAAAGAAGAAGTTGTACTGAAATCTATACAAAGAGTCAAAGATTTCTTTAACATAGATAAGTGGCAAATAGGGCAACCAATTGTTTTAGCTGATTTAGCTTATCAGATATCTTTAGTAGATGGTGTGTCAGCAGTAGTTCCGCCTGAAGAAGATAATCCAAACGGACATCCCGTATTGATAACCAACAAATTCAAAGTTGGTAGTGGGTATTCAGGTAATGCTTATGATATTGTTGGTGCTACTAGAGGTGGTGTTGTTTACCCATCATTAGACCCAAGTTGTTTTGAACTAAAATATCCGAATATAGATATTGAGGGTAGGGCTGTAGGAAACTCAACAGGAGGTAACTAATGAATTATTTTGTTTTTTCCGAAATAGATACAACTTTATATCAAGTTAGTGGTAGTGGTAATAGTGGATTGGATGAGATACTAGAAATACAAAAAACTATGAGCCCTGCTGGTGGTAATATAAAAGTTTCACGTATACTGATTAAGTTTGATTTATCAGAGATATCTTCCTCAATAGTTGATGGTACGATATCAACAGATGCTAAGTATTATTTAAACTTATTCGATGCTGGTTCTGAAAACCTAAACGTAAGTCAATCGCTCTACGCTTATCCTGTCAGTCAAAGTTGGGTTGAAGGACAAGGAACTTTTAACGATGACCCTCAAACTTTAGAGGGAGCTAGCTGGCAATATAGAGATGGCATTACACAGAAAACATTTTGGCTTAGTGGTTCTGAAGCTGCTGTATCATCTTCTGGTGGTGCTTGGCATACAAATGTTTACGCTTCACAATCATTTCAATACGAATCAAAAGATATGAGAATGGATGTTACGCCTATCATAAATAAATGGTTAGATGGAACTTATCCTAATAATGGATTCATCGTTAAGAGAAGTGGTAGTTTTGGCAACTTAGATACAAATGTAGAAGAGGGTAATCAAGATAGACTTGGTAATTTTAAGTTCTTTTCTCGACAAACTAACACAATCTATCCACCTAAATTAGAAGTTGAGTGGTACGATACGAAATGGAGCACGGGCTCATTAAGTCCACTAACCTCTACTGATTTAGATGATTTGACAATCTATATGAAAAATCTCAGAGATGAATATAAAGAAAACTCAAAGATAAAATTTAGACTTGTCGGTAGAGCAAAGTACCCAACAAAATCTTTCTCAAATACCTCATCAGCTTATCTTACTGCGAAATACTTACCAAGCGGAAGTAAAGAAAGTATTGGTGGTACTGGCGCATACTATTCGGTAAGGGATGTACAGACTGAAGATGTAATTATACCCTATGGAACTGGCTCACTCATTAGTTGTGACTCAACAGGGAATTATTTCAATCTTTGGATGAATGGTTTACAATCAGAAAGATATTATAAATTTGAATTTAAAGTTGTTAGTGGAAGTAATACAGTAAACGAAACAAATCAGTATTTCGACAATGATTTTATATTCAAAGTCGTGAGATAAAAAATGCCTTACACAAAAGAAGAATTACAAAGTTTGTCTTTTTACACAAATCTTATCAATGAAGACGAACAACAATATTTAGATAAAAAACAAAGACTTGCCCTACAGGCTGCAGCTTCAGGTTCTGCCAATGATGGTGCGCTGATAAGGGATGGATCGAATACTATACTTTTGTTTGAAGACCCATATCAAAACCAAATTTTAGAAGATGAGGCATCAAAAATAGTTTATGATTTAAGAGTCAAAAAACTTAAAACAGGTGAGGGTGATACAATAATAGAAGAAGTTTTGAATAGAAGATTTAGAGAGTTGTAATGGCAAGTAAACTTACAGAAAGAGATAAAAATATTTTAGATGCCAATAATTTCGAAGTTGTTGGAAATAAACCATATGAGGATGGTAAGTGGGGAACTCAAGGCCCAAAAGATTTCGTACATCTACAGATATTTGATGCAAATAATAATCTAATTCAATATGAAAGTTTCGGTGTAGATAGATTTATCACAAATGTTGATAGTGATAAAATTGAATTTTTTCCTGGTAATCATATACGAAGTTTAGGTTTTGAAAGTGGAACTTTTACGGTAAGATATAACTTTCTAAGAAAACTAGCAGGAGACGAAGCTGCTGTTTTAGTCCACACTGTAGACAAAAATGATACAAAAATAGGTGATGTATATACCAATATTGATAACATTTATATCACAGAAGATGGTATTGTTTATGCTGGAACTGAAGAACAATACAGAGATAATCCCACCACAACAGAACAATTAAAAGTAGAAGATTTAAAATATCAAATACACGAGATTTCTCCTAGTCGTACTGAGGTAAGGTTAAGAGCAAAAAATATAAGAAGTTCTTACATCAATGATTTTGTCGATATACAGACACCATACAACTTAGTCGAAGTAACAGAGCTACCTAATCCAAATGGTGATATAGATATTCAGACTCAGATTAATTTTGCAGGAAATTCTTTCGAAACAAAAGTTCTGAACCTCATACCAGGCGATCAAGGATTTTTATTCACAAATCAAATGGTTGGTGGTACTCTGATTATAGATGATGTCTTCAAAGTAGAAGAGATAGATGTTGCTGTTAGGTCAGAAACTAATGTTATACAGAATCCATCGGGAGAAGAAGTTGAGGTTGATGATTTAGGAAATATAGTGAGCTATGGCACTAAAGAGGGTTGGGATGAATCTTTACACGATGATTCTGTACGAGCTTTGAATTGGAGGTCTGGATTCTTAGACTTTACAGGAGATTATTCAGGAACAGAACACATTGGTTATCATGCGAAATGGGTACAGAGAGAAGGTGTAGCTGGTGGTAATTGTATAAAATTTTCAGATTCCAATGGTTTGTTTGTTGGAGTTGATAATTGGTCTAACAATATAAGTGCTTTCAGAGATATGGAGATGACTCAAATTATGCCAAATCTTTTAGGTGAAGGTGTAAAGCACAATGACTTCATCAATATACGGATGGATATCAAAAGTACGGTTGCCGGAAAAGGTGTGGAGATAGGATTAGAGTATCCAAACGAATTATTAGAAGAACCACAACCAACTTCACCGCCTGACGGGTATTTCGATCCGAGTAATCCTGGACCTACTGAACCACAACCAACAGAACCACCAGAAGGATACTCTCCGGCTACTACAGCAGCTGCAGAAGCTATAGAGGCTCAACCACCATCAAGTGAGTTTCTCATCAGAGATGTGTATGGTCCTTCAGTTCCAACACCTCTTGATTTGACAGAAGGTGGTAATACTACAATTTGGGGCGGTGCAGGAGCTTGGGAAGTAGCAGTTCATCAACCAACGAAACCAAGCATAGAGTTCAATTGGCAGGTTAATACCGATGTGGTTGGTAACGCTTTGGATGGGGAACTGAGTATTGATGGACAGTGGAGTTGGAACGCAAGCGCAGAAGTTTGGAATGTCAATCCAGAGTTTGCTAATTCGTTGACTGCACCTGATAGTTCGACAGGAAAAACTGGCGCTATTAATTACCACCCATCTCAAGAAATCGGACAAGGTATTGCATTTTATCCAAGAAAAACCGTCAGAGGTGAGAATAGTGGTTGGCAGACTGCCTGTAATATATATTATAACGATGGAGAGCCTGATAATGCTATGTCACTACTATTCAAAGACGATTTAATATGGAAACAAAAACATGCACAAACTGATTTAGATAAATTTGATTTTGTAAAATTCGATGATTACTTTCCTGCAACACGTGCTGTAGATGTTGATTATCAGGATGGTGTAAGAAGTTTATACGATGATATTTTTCAAAATGGTTTTATCCAATCTGTGGATAGAGTTCCGAATGCTCCTGGCTTTTTCGATCCAGTGTATCGTGAAAACGAATTCTTAATATTTTACAACAATGGTGATGTTGATTCAGATGGAAATCCAACCGAAGAATCGAACAGATTCTTTTATACAAAAAGGTATGAGACAGGTCCTGACGGTATAATAACCAGACAAGGTAAGAAAGTACAATTCGTGCGTGATATCAATGGTGGTTTGAATGACGCTATAATCAATAATGAATTAAAATTTGAAGTTTTTTCAAAAGCAGATGATGATAATGTAAAGTACTATTTCTACACAGGACCTTTAGAAGGATCATCAGAAGAAAAGTATTACTCTATAGTAGATGGAGATGGAGGTGGTGATTTAGTAGACGGCAAAGGTTTTGATGGACCTAATGATATGAAAGATGGTTTCGGAGATAATATTCCTGAGAACATTGATGCTATATTAGGTAAAAGTCACGGCTATGGCAGATACAGATACATTAAGGGTAATCAGATATGGCGCTCGAAAGGAACAACATCCGATGGTGTTGAATCCCCACAATCAATGACAGACAATTTCTTCAGATGTGGTGAGGTTGGAAAAAATGGTGCTGAATTGACCTATGGTGTTAGAAGTCCGGCTGCAGAAAACTTTGGTCGGTTTGGTGGAGATCAAGGTGATGGAGATAGGTTGGGTACTGGGTTTGTAAGTCCATTTACAGGTTATACAGTTCCAAGTAATCAAAATGAATGGAAACATATTGTATACGATAACGGTCAAGGTGAATACACATTTCCCGATAATCCTCTACAGATAGGCGCTTTGAGTCCATTGGAAGCTTGGAAGTGGAATGGTGAGATATGGATAGATAATAGTTTGACGCCACCTCGATATAATAGAGTGATGCCAGATTTCGTAAAATCAGTTGTCGCGCCCGGAGAAGCAGGTACTTGGGAAACTTTAGAAACATCAATAGAAGTTCCAGCTGATTGGGAGTTAGCACAAAACTGGAATCTTAAAATATTGGGTAGTGGTAAAGGTGCCAACGGTTTGTCTGAAGGAACTGTTTGGGTAGACAATGTATTTATGGATTTTACATTTACCGATCAATCAGAGGTTATAGATGTACTGAAACCGTTTAGAGCACAAATACTTTCTGTAAGTTCAGATGGATTGACAATCAATCTTGATAAAACTTTCAAAGACGCTGCATTAGCAGTCGGTGTTGATGACGATAGTCCAGGTGATGGTGTTTACGATTTGCCTGTATTTCCAGATACCTTCAAAAACTTTGCTGTTACATTTATAAATCTTAATCCAAAGGATTTAAGGACTTATTTGAAATTTGAAAACGATTTATTTCTAACAACAAATTTCAAACAGGATTTGATTTCTGTTTCAGAATATCCAAACTCTGTAGTATATAAACTTTATGAACCCTTACCACCTAATTATCAGAATTTCGATGAGTGTATAATTGTCAAAGAAATGGCAGACCCTTTAGAAGAAAAAATCAACATAGTAGATTTTATTCCTGAAGAAGAACCAAGATTAGTTCTAAAAACACCTGATTTAAATAATGTAGAAAGTCCTATAGAGAGAAGAGAAACAAGATATAAATCACAAACAGAGATATTAACTAATGATGCTGTAATTTCATCTGAACTGAGAAATGAATTTTTGAGTCAAAGTCTAGATAGTGTGGAGATAAATACAGATTACTCAAGATATGAAAATTTTATTAACTTTAGTTCTATTGAAAAAAGAATTATCAACTTTAAGTCTAAATTAGAAAACATAGAAAGTTACAAAATAACTAGCGCATCTTATGTTGGTGTTAGTGGTTCGTCAAAAGATTTAAATACCTATCACAATAAAATAATAGAAACAAAGAATAATTTAGATGATTTCGAAAGGTATATGTACTTCGAAAGTTCTTCATATGTAAGTGGTTCTCTCGGACAATTTTACGATAATGCGTGGCCAAAAACAGGCGGTAGTGGAACGGTAAGTAGTCCTTATGTATTAGCACATACAACCTCATCGATTGCTAATACTTGGTTTAGTAAAGCTATGACATCATCTTCGATTTACGACAGAGAAAACAATAATAAGCTCAGTAATTTGATTCCAGAGTTTATTAAATTTGACGAATCAAATTCTGAATATCTAACCTTTACTGATATGATTGGTCAGCACTTCGACCATATTTGGGAATACATCAATGCACTATCAGATACTTTCGATAGAAGAGATAAATTAGATGAAGGTTTATCTAAAGACTTATTATACAATGTTGCTCAATCTTTAGGATGGCAACTAAATGATGGAAAGGATTTAATTGATTTACCACGATTTGTAACAGGAAAAGAAGTTACAGGTTCTGCTTTTTCAGATTATTCTACCACATCGGAGCGTGATATATCAAGAGAAATTTGGGGACGTATTGTAAACAATATGCCTTTCTTTCTTAAAAACAAAGGAACTGTAAGAGCTCTCAAAGGTTTGATTAACATTTACGGTATACCATCTACTATACTTAGAGTTAAAGAATATGGCGGTCCTGATTTACCAGACAATGCAACACCACAATTTGAAATAACAAGAAAGTTTACAAAAGCATTAGACTTCAGAGGAGGGCAATCTGTTAAAACTACTTGGGCAAATGATTCATCTACGAGCAGAAAGCCAGATACAATAGAATTTAGATTTAGAGCCGCTACAGGTTCAAATCAAATATTAATAGAAAAACAAGATGCCAATAATCAGGACTTTTTTATTAGATTGAAAGATAACGGATCATCTGATAATTATGGATTCGTTTCATTTATGTTATCAGGTTCAAAAGTTGGAGTTGATGAAGGAGAGTTCAAAGAAATCACGTCTTCTGCTCTACCTGTATATGATGGAGATTTCTACTCAGTTATGGTTAGAAGAACATCAGGAAGTGCGAATGTCAATGTCTCACAATCATATGAATTGAATGTTGGTAAATATGATAGTAGTCGTAGTAAAATACATTTATATAGTACATCAACTATGGATGTCACACAAGCTGCCTCAGCTTCTTTCAGTAATGCTTGGACAGGTAGTGGTGATATATTTATCGGTGGTAGCGGAAGTATTGCTGATGTAGGAGTTCAGTTTAGTGGTTCTATTATGGAATATCGACATTGGACTGAAGTTCTTAATACAGGTTCTTTTAAAAACCACGTAAGAAATCCAAAAGCCTACGATGGTAACAGCGTATCATCTTCTTATGATAATTTAGTTCTAAGATATTCATTTGATGATAATAAAAATTTAGCATCAGATTCAGAAGGTATTAGAGATGTAAGCTCTAACCAAACAACAACATATTCAGGCTCACATAGTGGATTCACAGGCAATTTTTTTAGAAGTGTTGTTGATGAGCAAAAGACTCATATACCAAGCATAGGTGCACTCAGAAGAGTAAGTAATAAAGTTAGAATAGAAAATAATCCAATAAAGAATGGTGAGAATCTACAATATGATAGACGAGCAACAAATAGCGCATACGACACGGCACCAACAGATTCCAATAAAGTAGGAATATGGTTTGCTCCAACTGATGTAATAAACAATGATATTATAAATTCGGTTGGTAATTTAAATTTTGATAATTTTTTAGGAGACCCAAGAGACAGACTAAAACTAAGTTACAGAGGTTTAAATTTTGTATCAAATAATTATTGGAAAAAATATACTGCGCCAAATAACTTTTGGGATTACATTAGATTGATAAAGTATTACGACCAATCATTATATCCACAATTAAGAAAGTTAGTGCCTGCTAGAGCAAAACCTGATATTGGTTTGTTAATAGAACCTAATATATTCGAAAGACCAAAAGTAGTTAAAGGTAAAGACCCTTTTGCGGAAAATAAATTTTTTAGTTCATCTATAGATGTCACTCAAGAGATATTATCAGTTACAGGTTCATTTAACAACGGACCATCTATAACGAACTATGATGCTTATACTGGTAAAATAAATATTTTCAGCTATGAAACAGGTTCTTCAGTAATTTCCTCGAGTGGTGAAAATCTTCTTAAAGAAGCTAGTGGTTCGGAAATCAGAGATTCGTTTATGGATAGAAGTATTTGGCAGAGATTAGGAGAAGGAATTTATTCAAATGTTACGATGTCTTTTGGCGACACCCTCAATGGTGTAAAAGGTGGACAACAAGATATGATTAGTGGTTCACGTTTCTATGGTATCAATCAAAGAGAAATACCACATTACTCTTCATCAATAAGCGCTTCAGAGTTCAAAAATTATTCATCTTCTTTCTTAGATTCTGATTTAGATAACTTCAGTCACCTATCATCAGGACTTAGAAACTCATTCTACATAGGCGTAAAGAATACACCAAAGACAACTACTGATGGTTTACCACCTGTTCAAGTAATTGTTTCAGCGCCAACGAAGTTGGTTACTACGGATGAGGGTGACTCTTCACTAAAGACTGGTGATGGAATAGTTTCAGACTTCAAAGAACCAGTAAGTAAAGAAGAGAAAGAGATAGTCAAAAAATCAGAAGTTGGTAATTCTATTTTTACAAAACCACCTATAGAAAGTATTAAAATTAAAAAGAAGAGAGGTTTAAAATCACTAAAGGTAAAACCAGAAACAGACCAAGATAGAAAAAGAAAATTAAAGTTAGTCCAAATCAAAGATAAACAAAACAAAGGTGAACTAATTGTAGAGGCTGATTCATCAGGTAAACCAATAGTAGAAACCAAGTTTAAGGGTGAAGAATTTGATAAAGAATTCTTAGAAAAGGAAAATCTAAGAGAAATAATCAAAGATATACCTAAAGAAAAAGCAGATAAAATCTTTGAAGGTATGCCTGAAGATGACCCTAGAGACAAATAATGAAAAATAATAATAAAAATTTAATAATATGATATTTATATATAACTCATATGATAGTCACATCGAAAAAAATATAATTAGGAGTAAACTATGGGATTTCTAAATAATACTACAGTTACCGTTGACGCTATACTAACAAAAAAAGGTCGTGAGTTACTAGCGCAAGGTACGGAAGCATTTAATATTACAAAATTTGCTTTAGCTGATGATGAAGTGGATTATAATTTATTTGATGTTACTCATCCTAATGGTACAGATTTTTTTGGAAAAGTAATTGAGAACATGCCTCTATTAGAAGCAATACCCGATGAAAATCATGTTATGAGATATAAACTTATAACTCTTCCAAAAAACACCATTAAGATGCCAGTTATAACATCATCCCCCGCATCAATAACATTTGGTGTAAATGCTGGTTTAAATCAACCGGCACAAATAGTAACAGCAGTAACCGCTAATGTACAAGATAGTTCTTACACTTTTATCTTACATGACCAGTCAGTCTGTACGATGACTGTAAATGAAGGCGCTGGTGGTGGTGTTGGTGCTACTACACCATTCTTTTTAGGTGAAGATGACGCTCCTAATAGTAAAACTTTAGTTGCTAACTCTGTTAATGTTGGTGTCGGACAAGGTGTGAATGTAGCAAAAGCCACACAGATTACAATTATTGGTAATGATACAGGTGCTACAACTTCTATAACCGTAACAAATAATGTAACGTTAGCTTCAATAGCACTTACATCTTAATTAAGGAGTAGACGATGGCAATTTACAAAGATTTCAACATACAACCTGAAAACAGTTTGGTTTCAAGCGATGTAGTAACAAATGTAAAAGATACTGTATCTTCAGGAATGTGGGCTGATGGTGCTGGAAGTATTACAACATTTTTTACCTCATCTGCTCAATCAGCATCTTCAGCTGTTTACTACTTAGATGTATACTCTAAAAATCCTCAATCGGATTCAACTGCTAAACCTCAATTCTCTGTTGCTTATGGACATTTCAATGGAAGTGGTTCAGCTGGCGCAGTAGGAACTGATGGATTGAGAGCTTCTGCTACTATATATAGACAATTAGCAAACACTCTTTTAGGACCAAATGAGGAAAAGTTCACATTTGCTGGTAGTGGAGCAAATGTTACTCCTGAATATGTTTACGCTATATCAGTTGCTAGACAACAACTACGTGAAAAGATGGATCCAGGTAATTGGGAAATTCATATTAGTGGTAGTGGTAATAATAAGTATAAATTTATTGATGATAGTGCGGCTACTACGAATCCAACTGTAAATCAGGGTGGTAGAGTTTTCAATGTAGTAAGTGGTTCTATTGCTAGTGGTACTGCAGTAACAAAAACCGCAGCAGCATCTCAAGGTGGTGGAGCGTATGGCTTATTCTATCCAGATTTGGGTATAATCATTTTCAATGGCCCAGCACTAAATGCTTCAGCTTCTTTAAGTACTGATACAACTTCTAACTCTGAAAAAGGTAATACAAGAGAGTTCTATGAAGACATAAGAGTTGCTAGTTATTTTGCAGCTAGAAGAGAGGAAGTAATAACCTCACAACATTACTTCTGTAGAGTTCCAAATAAAGAGTTCAACTTTAGCTCTAATCCAACTTTTACTTCTGGTTCAAATGGAGATTTTACTGTAGGAACTTTCTTTAAGAATCCCAAAAGTTTTATCACTCAGGTAGGATTATATAATGACAACAATGAATTGTTAGCAGTTGCTAAGTTGAGTAAACCTTTACAAAAATCTTATTCGAAAGAAGCTATAATCAAAGTTAAGTTAGATTTCTAAACTTGGGAGACATAGGTCATGTTTAAAAGGCTAGACCCAAGAGATATTAATATAACACCATTCAAAGCTTACAAAGAATTTACTGTAACAAATGTAGATTCTGGTAGTGGTGTTTATGGTTTTAGAGCAATAAGTTCAAGCGCTCATAATTTCAATCCTGATACAGCACCAAAAACTACATTTGATTCTGCTAGTTTTTATCAGATGCCAAGTTGGTTTATGGTTAACCAAATGTACTACAGAGATACACAAAATAATTTCAACAACTTTGGACAAAACAATGGCAAGCAATATAGATTGTTACATCAATCAGCTTCTATCATAACTGTATCTAAAGATTTATATGATGAGAGAATAAAACCAAACTCTGTAACATTGACAGATGACAGTACTTCTGCTACAGTTACAATCAAAGATGATGGAAATGGAAATTTATACGATAATGCTTTTTCTTCGAGCTTTGCTCAGTTTGCTTCAGGTGGTTTTTCTGATTCTGAAATAGTTAAATCGACAGGAAGTTTCGTTGGAAATATATTTTATGAGCATGGTTTATTAGTTTTTACCAATACAGGTTCGAGATTTAAAGACATCGGAACTGGTACAGGTACTGATGGTTATTCTTTGAGATATAAAGCACAAACTACAATCAGAGAACATTCATATACTTGTGTCATTGGTGCAGGAGAAATGAACTCTACTAATAATATCTCTGTTACATCTGATAGAAGCGGTAGCATAAGTGTTTCAGGTTCAGAGAGTTGGAAACTATTTCCACCTGGACATGCAACTGCTAAATCAGGTTCATATAAATTTAAATATGACGCAACTAATACTTACAACAATTTCGTAACTCATTCTGCATTTCAACCATATGTAACTAAAGTTGGACTCTATAATGATTTTAATGAACTGTTGGCTATAGGGCAATTATCTCATCCAATCAAAAACGAAGAAGAATTAGCTTTGGCTATAAATGTGAGGTTTGACGCGTAATGGGAAAGTTTAAAAAAATGATGGAAAGCTCTTTTCTTTTAGAAAGAATAGATTATTTAGATACAGCAAAAACTCTGATAAAACAGTATGGTTTAAAATCTAAAGTCAAAATGGGTAGAGGTAAAGACTTCGGTGAATATGTACCTGAAACCGATACAGTTACCATAAGACCATCATATCCAAACGTAAAAGAATTTCTTATGACTGTGTTGCATGAGATAGGACATGCATTAGATGCTAAAAGATTGGGTGTAAAGAAGTATATTAAAAAATACACACAAGCTGGAACAATGGCTGCTTACGATGGTTTAGATCCCCACGATGATAATAAGTGGGAAGAGAAAGCCGAAAGATTTGCAAAAAAAGAATTATCAAAATGGCTGTAAAAAAAATCGTATAATACTTTTTTTCTGTATATATATTACTATATGTTAACATTTAATTTTGGTTACGAAAAAATTCTTTAAGGTTTTTTTATCAATACCTTTTTGCCCTGAATACATAATCTCAATTAAATACTAACAATTAAACAAGTAACAAGTACTAAGTATGAAATCAAGAAGTGCCAAGAATAAAGGCAAAAGACTTCAAAACTCTGTAAGAGATCTTTTGTTAGAAACATTCAATCAGTTAGAACCTGATGATATCCGTTCAGCAATTATGGGAGAATCAGGTGAGGATATAAAGTTATCACCAGCAGCTCGTAAACTCATACCATATTCATTTGAATGTAAGAATCAAGAAAAAATAAACATATGGGATTCATTAAGCCAAGCGGAAGAAAATAGCGGTGATTACGATCCTGTGTTGATATTTAAAAGAAACAGAAGTAAAACATACGCAGTTATTAATATAGAAAAGTTTATAGAATTAATTAATGAAAATAATAAATCTTCTAAATAGAGTTATAGGAAATCACGGAAGACAACTAAAAAAATCCAATGAGTATATGTATTGGTCTCCGTTTATTTCACATCATAAACCAAAACTCCAAATAAATACACAAACTCAGAAATGGCATTGTTGGGTATCAAATCAAGGTGGACATAATCTATTTCAATTATTTAAAAAGTTAAAAGCTAGTAAAGAACACTTTGATGAACTTGTAGAGTTAGTCGGCGATAGAAAGTATACAAAAAGGAATGTAAAAGAAGATAAGAAGATTGTAAGGTTGCCAAATGAATTTAAACCTCTTTGGAAGAATGGAAGTAGTATAATAAAGAAGCACTCTATAGTCTATTTGGCAAATAGAAATATAAAAATGGCTGATATTATAAGATATGGTATAGGGTATTGTGAAGAGGGAGTTTATTCGAACAGAGTAATCATACCATCTTACAGTTCTAATGGTGAGCTAAATTATTTTGTTGGTAGAGATATTTATGATGGTGGTATGAAGTATAAGAATCCACCTGTGTCTAAAGATGTAATTGGTTTTGATTTGTTTATAAATTGGAATGAACCAATTATTTTATGTGAAGGAGTATTTGATGCTATAGCAATAAGAAGAAATGCAATACCACTTTTTGGTAAAACGATACCGAAGTCGCTAATGAAAAAAATATATGAAAAACAAGTTAAACAGATATATATATTATTAGATAGTGATGCTATTATGGATTCGATAAAGATTACGGATGATTTGATGAAAAATGGCATAAATGTCTATTATGTTAATCTATCGGATGAAGATCCTTCTGATATGGGATTTAGAAAAGTTATCAATCGCATAAAAGAAACTAAGCAAACCTCTTTTTCTGATTTGATGAGGATGAGACTAAATGGCAAAACAAAAAGATATATGGAAATTTAATGATGATGAGTGGAAAGTTCATGTCAAAGATACTAATATTCTTGAAAAACTTAGTGACACTTTCGGTTTGGATAGCTCTACTATATACTACGAAAATGGTAGACTTTCTGAAGAAACAGCTTGGGATGTAGTTGTCCCAAATAGTAAAATTAAAGAAGTTAAAAAATTCTTAAAGGATAATACTTGATTAAAGAAAATGTTGTTAAAGTACCTTTTCGTAAATTAAAATACATACATCATATTTCGGATATTCAAATCCGCAATCTAAAGCGACATAAAGAATATGAGGAAGTATTTGAACGTACATACGAAGAAGTAAGAAAACATAAAAATAATGCCGTAGTCTATATCGGTGGTGATATAGCACACTCTAAAACTGAAATGGCGCCTGAGTTAGTCGACCAGCTTTCAAGATTATTTAAAAATCTATCCGACATATGTCCTACAATTCTAATTGCAGGAAATCACGATTGTAATTTAAATAATCTTTCTAGAATGGATGTTCTTTCTCCGATAGTAAATAATCTACAACATCCTAATTTACATTATTTAAAGCGTAGTGGTGTCTACAAATGCGCTGATGTAAAGTTTGTTGTATGGGATGTTTGGGAAAAAGAAGATGACTATATTGAGGCTAAAGATGTAGAGGGTGATACTAAGATAGTTCTCTTTCATGGAACAGTAGATAAATCAGAAACGGATTTAGGATTTCATCTACCATCAGATGTGAAAATATCTAAGTTCAAAGGTTACGATTTGGGATTGCTTGGCGACATCCACAAAAGACAGCATCTCAATAAAAAAGAAACCATATCTTATTGTGGTTCTCTGGTTCAACAAAATCATGGAGAAGGTTTGAGCCACGGTTACTTATTGTGGGATGTTCCAAAGAGAAAATCAGAGTATATAGAGATACCGAATGACTACGGCTACTACACTATTGATATCGATAGTGGAAAAGTACCAGATTGTCCTGATATACCGAAAAAAGCTAGGTTGAGAGTAAGAGTATCTAACACCAAGCCATCTGAACTTAAAAAAGCTATGAGTCTAATACACAGTAAGTATGGGATAAAAGAAGTAACAGTTACAAAAACAGATTCTATATTTTCTAATGAAAAGGTAAGAGGTCAAAGAATTACAGTTGGTAATATCAGAGACTCAGACTATCAATACGGATTGATAGAAGAACACCTGAAACAAAATCATTTCATAGATGATGAAACCTTACTTGATATCAAAAAAATAAATGAAGAACTGAATAGCAGATTACCAGAGGATAATGTAAACAGAGGTGTGGTTTGGCATTTGAAAAAATTTGAGTTCGACAATATGTTTAGTTATGGTGAAAACAATGTAGTTGACTTCACAAAACTAAATGGTATTATTGGTATGTTTGCTCCAAATGCTAGTGGAAAATCTTCTTTGTTAGATGCTATTTCATTTTGTTTATTTGATACATCTTCTCGTGCATATAAAGCAGTAAATGTTCTTAACAACAAAAAAAACGACTTCTATTGTAAAGCAACATTAGAAGTTGAAGGTGTTGATTACTTTATAGAAAGATTTGGTAAGAGACATAAGAATGGGCATGTAAAAGTAAATGTTGACTTCTATAGTTATGACGATGCTGGTGAAAAAATATCATTCAATGGTGACCAAAGAAGAACCACACAGGTAAATATTCGTAAACTTATCGGTACATATGAAGATTTTGTTATGACCGCTCTTTCTTTACAAGCAAACTCAACTGTTTTTATCGATAAAACACAAAAAGAAAGAAAAGAGTTATTAGCTCAATTTATGGGTATAGGTATCTTCGATCAGTTGTATACTTTAGCTAGTGATGAAATACACGATGTGCAAGCTTTGTTGAAATCTTTTAGGGATAACGATTACGATAAAGATTTAGCTTCTATCAAAGAAAGTTTATCAACTTTCAGAAAAGACTCAAAGGAATTAACAATTTCTAAAAAAGAAATGGTAGAAAGCAAAAAAGAAGCTGATAAGAAAATAATCACATTGACAAAAAAGCTTAAAAAAGTTGATGATACTTTAGAAAGTTTGGATGATTTAGAGGAAAGAAAAATTTCTCTGAATAATAATCTAAACTCAACAGATGAAAAGTTTGGAAAACTTAAAACACTTTCTGAACAATATAAAGTAGAAGAAACAGAATTGACGGAAAAAATAAATATATTTAAGGGAAATCAGGTTGATAAAAAATTTGCTCAATTTGAACAATATAGTTTGGATAAAAGAAACAATCAGATCGAGATAGATAAGTTGAAGATTGAGGTACAGAATAAATTAGACAAAATAGAAAAACTTGGCAATTTAGAATATGACGCTAATTGTTCTTACTGTATGGATAATCCTTTTACTTTAGATGCAATACAAACGAAAAAAAGATTAACAGAGGATAAAAAACTTGCTGATAAATTTGTTAGAAAATCTGATGAATTGGAAAGAACCATAAATGAGTTATCACATATAACTAAACACAAATCTCAAATGGATGAATGTATTTCTAGTTTTAACCTATTGACATTTAACATTAGTAAAGTTGATAGTGAACAGAAATTAACACAAGAAAAGAAAAAGAATCTTATCGCTCAACTAGCGATTATTGAAGATAAAATAAATCTCTATCATACACAAGAAAAAGATATACTGTTCAATAAAGAATTGTACAATTCAATAGATGTTGAGCAAAGTAAATCTGATAGGTTAGAGATTGATATAGATTTATTTTATCTTCAATAATCGCTAGTTGAGCGATAAGATTCTTTTTCTTTTCTTGTGTTAATTTCTGTTC
>LULO01000297.1_pt2 | contig 29578 bp, 42 predicted proteins | sample 728121 | NCBI WGS metagenome assembly LULO01 (sample SAMN03860287, study PRJNA289734) | marine metagenome | biome: seawater column; feature: ocean; material: water; isolation source: Red Sea water column Station 149 - depth 50m | place: Saudi Arabia: Red Sea | collected 2011-10-15 | depth 50 m | reverse complement strand
TGTTAGTCCTTCCGTGTCCTTGAGTCGCTCTTGAAATGCCGTCAATGCCCCTAATGGGAATATGTCTTCTGAGAACGCCATACTGTCCAAATCCATTAAATCCATGCTATCCACTAAATCAGCCGTGACATTGGCGACACCCGTAGCCGCTTCTCTTTCCTTGGCACTTTTTTGTTCTAACAATTCTATGGAATTTTTTAATTCTTCTTGTAATGCACGTTCTTCATCAATATCGTCTTGAGCTGATCTTCCTGAAGCACCACCAGTTGGGGCATATGCTCCTCCCATGCCATATTGCTGATTTGAAAAATCCTTTTCTTTATCAGCTTCAACTTCAGCCCTAATTTCCCTAGCCTTCGATGCCTCAAGCTTTGCCTGTAATTCTGCAATTTTCGTACGTTGCTGCCTTTGTTCATCACTACGCTCAAAGTCTTCTTTTGCCACCAATGAGTCTTGACTTGCACTAGCGAAATCTAATTCCTGTGCATTCATACTTCTTTCACGAGCTATAATGGCGACCTGCTCTGCTTCTGAGGCATTTGCCATAGCCGCCTCAAGGGCAACCTGTTTTAACTTTTCCCTCATAGATAACTCTTGTTCAAGCTGTCTTCTTTTTTCCTTACCCAATTGCAAATCCTGCTGCTGTATAGATCCAACTTCCTGTATTTTTTCAATAAGCATATCGTAACCAGCAATTAGTTGATCCATCTCTGCGGTTACTATTTTACCCTCACCGAACATAGAACCCATACCGCCAATGCCTTCTGCCTTTTCTTTAAGTTCTTCCATTCTGCCGGTGACATTTGTAATTTCACCACTAAGACGCTCAAATGCTGATAAAGTGTCATCAAACTTTTTTATGCCATCTATAGTATCATCGAGAGTAGTTTTCAGTTCTGAAAATTCTTTTTTAACCTGTTTCGTCTTTTTTGCCGCTTCTTCAGCATTTTTTGAGTAAGTATTAAATGCCATAGCGACACCTACTATCGCGGTGATAGCCAACCCTATTGGTCCACCTAACGCAGCAAAAGCCGCTTTTGCCGCAGACGTAAATAGTCCAAGTGCCATTTTTGCAACACCCGTTGCTGCGGCAAATGTAAATTGACCAATGGTAGCCACTTTTGCACCTGCGTTTAATGACATGAAAGAAGTAGCCGCCGCCCTCAAGGCTGCGGATAAACCAACTGTACTTCGTGTTGCCAGTATAGTCTGTATTTCAGCTGCCTTACCTGTGAGCGTAAAACTAGCAAAAGCGGTTGAACCTCTAGTTAGTGAAGCAATCAATGTAACTATTTGATTCGCCGCCACCGCCGCTCCGAATGCGACTAATAAATCTAAGGCATATTTAATATTATTACCTAAAGTTTTAAATCCTTCTTCACCACCCGTTATGATTTGAAAAAACTTAGTTACTAAATTAGCGGTAACCGAGAATAATTCACCGAGCCGAATTATTACAGGCTCGAAAAGCTGGAATACATTAATCATGGTTTTGACGCTTGTTTTTTCAGCCTCCATGAAATTTTCTGCAAATTTACCAGCAAAATTTGCTCGAGCATCTGCCAATGTGCTTTCAAGCCCGCCAAGAGTTTGACTAAGCTGCTCCATACCCCCTTCAGATTTTTTAAGTTCCTTTTCTAAAATAGCAAAAGTATCTGTAAAAGCATCCCCGGCATCTCTGCTTGCTTCAAGCTTTCTTCGCACATCTCCGCTAATTAGACCCATCTCCTGGAGCCTAGTCGCTGCTTCTCCGATGGGAGCGCCACTTTTCAATCCATCATAAAGTCTGCCCACCCAAAAGGAAACTGTCTGCATAGATTGGCCAGTAACCGCTGCGGCATCTCCAACGAGCCTCATGCCTTCTAGGGTAGCCAAAGCGCCCTTAGTTAGAACCTGTAGTGTTCTGTTTGCCTCCGCAATGCCTTCTAACTGAAAAGGTGTGCTTGATGCGAAGTTATAAAGCTCTTCCAATCTTTTTTGAGCTAAAGCCGCCCCTCCCAATAGTGGATCAAATTGGGTCTTGATCATTTCAAGAGTACGTAATTTATCTATTCCTTTCGCTACAAGTTGCGTTCGGCCTACAAAAACAAAGATAGCGGACCGAGTACATTACCGATTATTACGGCTTTCAATCCTCCCCATATTGCTGCGGCTTTGCTTCCAGTCGCCGCAAAAATTAAAGCAGGCTCCGCCAACACGGCAAGAGCGCCTTTTAATTTATTAAGACCTGTTTCTGGATCAGCCATGCGGTGGCATTGGTGGACCTCCGTTCATCCTTGGAGGCATTTGTTCATCCATGCGATCGAATGTAGTCTTGCTACCATTTTCGCGATTTTTAAAATTCTTCTTAAATTGCTCTGCTGCAGCATCAAGCTCATCTTGCATACTCTTCCATTCTTTTTGCATTGCTTTTTCTTCTGCGGTGAGAAAATCTATATCAGCACCCTGTATTTGCGAATGTGCTGCCGTATACCAAGCCGCTTTGCCAATAGGCATATCCCAGGATTCATTCTCACTAAAACCTAAACTCATCAATGAAACAACTGTTCCAAGCGGGTCAGGCGCTGGTCCCTTATTTGATTCCTGATCTTTTTTTTCCCAAAACTCAGGATAACCAGCGAAGTCAGCAATATATGTGGAAAACGCTTCTAGTTCTTTACTAATTTTTTTGGCTTTTCGATTTAGTATAAAATAACGCCAAAATGGTATTTTTATTTTCACATTAGGATATACACTTCTGCAAATCATACATCCTGTATAAAGATCAACTACGTTAATATATTTAGACTCAGATAGTATCTTAGCCTGTAGTTGATCTAGTAAAAACCTATGCCATAATGAAAAGGGTCTTAGCTTGACCCCTAGAACTTTATGGGAAGTATTTAGCCATGCTTCCGCGAATTTCTCTTCAACGGCCACATCACTAGCAACTTGTTTCTACTCCATCCCAGAACTTGCCTGTGATTTCTAGTTACTAAAACTTTATCAATCCAAAACTTTCGTTCAAGTAAGTTAAAAGACCCATTGATCTGTGGAGTGTCCGCGGTCTTCAATTTATAACCACTAACCGTAGCCTGACCAGTTGGTTTGCCTAAAACAACAGCTTCAGCTTCCCCATTATTATCTTTTGCAATAGCGACATACTGAGGTCCTGTATCTGCGCTTTGCGATTCAACGGTCATACCAAAAATCTTGGTAGTTCCGAAGGTGTAAGTGTTACATACTTTTGCCATTTAAAATTTCTCCTTAAGCTTCAGGGCAACAGAACTGTGCATTTGGATAAGTTACAGCCGTTAGCTCACATTTTAGAAAGTCATTGTTTGATCCGGTAATTGCCCATTTTTCAATATAGCAATCATATCTTTGACCAAGTTCAATTGATTTAATATTTAGAGTACATTTATCACCATCAGTATATGTCTTCAAATTTGCTTCAGCTTTACCATAACCTGATAAAGTGAAGGTCAATTTTAGTGGCCCCCTGCGAACAGCTGCAACGTTACCGTTATCATCCGTAGCGGTTGTCTCGAACTCAGGCGTAAGTTCTTCGGTGAATGTTTCGATGGTTAATGCTGTGACATCTGGTAATTCATTTTGACCGTTTCCGCCATCAAATGACCAAAGGTAAGCGCATCCATCTTGTTCTTGTGCTCCAATTGTAACTCCCATACAAATGAAGCAATTGTCAACTTAACAAATTTCAGTTACTCCAACCTTGCAGTCAAAGATATCTCCGAATGATTGATCTTGTGCTTTTGTGCTTAATGAATTTATATACAAACCAGCGATTTGTACATGCCTTCTAACTAGAATATATCTATCCTCAAGAATAGTATTGGTATATTTTGCGACAAGCACTTTTTCTTCTGGTTCAAATGTATAATGACTACCAAGAATAACGAAGTCTTTATATTTTGGTATATTCACAGATGCTCCTGTTAATTCAGTAGCCGCATATATGCCCTCACGCATTTGTTTTGCGAGTAATATTGGATCATCACTTTGTATACGAACTGTTGCCATTTGCCTCCGTAGAGTACGAAGATGATCCTTTACTTTCTGTATTGAATCAAAACTAATATCATATCCATATAGCTCTTCTCTTCTTAAATGCTTTCGGTATCCAATATGAGGCTGCCCGCTAGGTATAGAGTTTGCCCCATTAGCAATAGCATTTAGGGCGTCTTCAATCTGTGCAATATATCCCGCATGTTCTTGACTAGCAGCTTCATCTATATGTGACACAAACACCACTTTTACATTGCATAAGTACCCTCTTGGTCTTGCTCCACCCATAAGAGGATTGATTTCTTCACATACAACTGCCCCGAATGGAGTTTCTCTAGCTTCATCTCCATAGTTGGGAAAGAACCTTATAAGCTCAACATTATCATTGAGTATATCGCAAAACGCGAGTTCTACTTCACGCTTTGGCTCATGATATACCTCGATCATAATGGCACAGTTGCGGTAAGTGCTCCGCCACAATTTAGGGTTATCAAATCAGTGCCATCATCGTCTATTCGCCCAACTCTCATCTTTACATGTATACCGTTCTGTAAGATGCTTAATTTAGCTCCCTTGGAAATACTGTAATCTATATAATCTTGTCTGCGTATATATATGGTAGTATCATTATCTTCATGCTTACCACCGACAATTCTGCGATCCATTTTGTTCACGGGATCAGCGATTACCTGGATTGGATTAGATCCAAAATATGCAATCTCAGCCATTTGATCCATTGCTGGTTGAGATGCTAAGTTCATTCCCTCATTGAAGATGCTCATGTAAATAAGAGCAGTGTCAACAAAAAAGGCCGCCTGTGGATTGGCGACCCCTTTTGAGTGGTGAAATGTAACCCGCGGGTAACTTAGTTCCAGGTAATATCGTTCTTGGCTACGCTAGTGTCGTAGCGAATCAAGATACCAGCATTGGCGTTAACCATTTTTTCTGCGGTATGATGACGCACACGAACCATGTCTCCGCGACGTGGCTCAGAACGATAAGTTTCCGTGGTATAAAGTCCAGTTCCGTCTTTCGACCAAACCATCGTACGACCTGCTCCGCCTCCAGAAACCTCACCTCCGGATACGTCTCCGATCCATACGGTATCATTATCCCAGATTGGCTTTAAGGAAGCAGTCTTATTGCGAGCAGCATCATCATAGTGAGCACTTGCAATAAAGACGTTTTGCAACTTGAAGTGCTTGGCGATATCATCCTCAGTCACGATCTTATATCCTACCCCTGCTCCAAGAGAACCATAAAGGAAGGTGTTAAGTTTAGTCGTGCGGCGAATATGATTAAATGTATTCTGTCCAATGACCATCGTGTTTGGAGTTTCACCACGCTTGGTGAGTTCCTTAATGGCATTCATGAAAGAAAGTGAATAATCAGCGTCAGCCAAAGCTGCGGCAGTACCCACTCCAGTACCTACATATGCGGCTGCATCATGGGCAGCTTCTAAGAAACGATCAGAACCTGCAGTTCCGGAAGTTTTGGTCAACAAGTCATAGACGCGTTTCTCATAGTCAAGCTTCATGGTGCGCATGATGAGCTTGGAAGTAAGAACCTCTACGTCAAAGAACTTAGCATAGTCACGTACGATAACGTCATCGATGCGCTCCTCAAGACCCCGGTCAACTGCTTCGTAGGTATCGGTTACGAACTTACGAGTAGTTTCATTATAAGTACCAGTTGGCCCACGAAGGGTACTATCTGCTTTAAGAAGCTCGCCACCGTTTCCGATAGTGATCTTCGGGAAGATTCCTGCTCTAGCATCGACCGGTAAAATCGGAAGAAGCTTTTCTGCAAAAAGTAAATTTTCAGACTTGGCAGCTTCCTCAACGAAAGCATTCAGGTCATGACGAATAATTGCGTGCGTATTTTTATACATGATCTTAAAATTAAAGGATTACTTGGATAATAGACCCATCATTAACCGCTGCGGTATTGGCTTCAAGTGCGATGCCGACATTATTTCCGCCACCTTTCTTGGCGTTATGAGCACCACTATCAAACCCGACCATATCACCTACGGCAATTGCGGTAGTTGCTGCATCAACTAAAAGGTTTACGATTCCGCCACCGGAAAAAAGTTGAACGTCAACTGGTCGTTCAGTTTCACTTGCCTTGACATCGTGAAGAACAACACCAAGTCCGTTTGCCGCAAAGCCGGATATTACCGCTTGCCCAGATGCATTGATTCCAACAACACCACCAGCTTGATAAGTGGATGATCCGTCAGTAGGTAAAGAAATTACTCCATTATGATTCATAAATTATTCTCCTCGATTAATTTTCGTAAACACCTTGTGAGAATAGCCACTCTTGGTGTGCACGTGGATTATTTTGAACGGCAAGACGAATAGCTTCGCTTGGGTCATCAACCTCGGTGGATGCTTGCTGAATATTAAATTCAAAAGAATTTTCAGCAGCGTCTGCGCTAAAAAGATTTTCAATAGCACCGGAAGGTAATGCGTCTACTCCACTAAGCTCAAGTGCTTCTTCAAGATTTTCATTAGCGAAACGAAGTTCTTCATTTTCTTTAGCGAGAGCTTCAAACTTCATCTCGAGATCAGAAACTACCGCTTCATCCTCGAAGTCTTTTTCTGCCTGTAAAGCGCCTTGTGCTTTCGATTCTAGAAAAGTGAGGGCATCATTGATGGAACTATATTGTTGCTCATCAGCTCCAACTTCTTCATAATCATCATAATCAGCCTCAGCCTCATCATAATCATCATAGTCAGCTTCTTCATAGCTATCATCAGAGTCGGCCTCGTAGCCATCGTCATCAGAAAGCTGATCAGCGATAGCCTCCTCTAAATCGCCCTGAAAGCCTTCAAGGGCACCGAGCCTATCGTTAATTTGTGAGAGCAGTTCTTCTGCGGATTGTCCTTCAATTTCTGGATCGTTCATATTAAGAATTTGGTTGTCAACTTTGGTTTCAAACATGCCATCTGGATTTGCCGCAGGATCGGCTACCAGATCGACGGAAATTATTCTTTTGCAACGAGCGTAAGTCTTATCTCCTTGCCGTTCCTTATCGCCCTGAAAAGCGACGGAAAGACCAATTTGCCCAGGCATTGTCGAGATTTGCTCCATAGTTTGATTATAGTCCTTATGATGCTGGAGCATATTCAAATCGCCTGTGAGCTTATTACCCTTTACTTGAAAGTTATTTATATAACCGAAAACCGCTTCAACTCCGCTTCTATGATTGAGTTTAGCCTTTATTCCCGGTGATGGAGTATTCTCCAAAGAATCTTGCAATTGCTTCAATGTAATATCATCAACAACAAGTCCATGCCCACGTGCATCTCCCATTGTTATAAGTGACACACCTTTTATAACTCCATTTTCTAAGTCTATGCGACCATCAATAGCGTTGAATAAATGCAAATCTTCCATTGTCTATATTTTTATGTCAACGAAACCTTGGTAGGTTTAAAAGCATTCTTGGTAGTTTAGCCCTCTCTGTGGCAGGCAATGTCTTTAGTAGCATACTAAGTCTACTATTCTTTCTAACTAACTTTCCACCCTTTCTTATGGGGTTGCCTTTTTTATCAAGAACATACTTTCCGCGAACTCCTTTTGGCTTTTTGGCTCTCTTGCTAGTGCTTTCATATTCACTACGAATCACTCCATGCTTTTTTGCCTGTTTGATTTCCCAATCTTCTTTGGCTTTCGCTAATGACTCTCCCGTGAGCCTTTGTTTGCCAGTTCCGATTTTTCTATTGTAGGCTTTGCGCGCATCATCCCAGTCTTTGACCATTGCATTGTCGCGAGCGGATTTATAATAACCCGCCGTTAGGACTGTGCCACCCGCAGCTCCAGCTAGTTTTGCCGTTCTGTCTTTTTTATCGCTCATCTTCTACCACGGCGATATATGCGACCCCAGGATTTGCTACCACCGAGTAACCCTGCCCCCATCAATAAGCCGCCAAGAACCATTTGAAGTTTGCCTTCACGTTCTAAAGTGTTTGCTCTATTACCGCCAAGTGTTCTTTTCACTTTGGATACTGATCCTCTACGAATAATAACATTACGCCCATAGTACCCGGATAGCTCTGGCGACACCACCCATCCAGGTGGTGGCATTCTACCACTAGGCCATGAGCGAATATCCATTATCTAAACTTGCCAGCTCTCTTGCCTTCCTTCTTTTTAGGCTCAACTACTTTGATAGGCTCAACTTTTGGTTGATCTTTTGGTTTATCCATTTTTGGATTTTCTTTTTTATCTTCGCTCATAATTATTTAGCTTTCTTGTTCTTAGTTCTCCTTGATATATTATAGTCTTTGTCGACTTTATCCATTGCATCTAAAATCTTTTTTCCCTGCCCTGTTGGTTTAGGTGAATTCATATGTGGTTTGATTTGATCCTTCACGGCTTTCACCTTACCACCAAGCATCCTTCTTCGTTTCTCTGAAACTTTAAGTTTTTTTAAAATTTTCCCAGTTTTCCTTCTGCTAAGTAAACCATAAATGGTAGCAGATCCCGCAAGACCCGTAGTTGCCGCCAAAGCTTTGTCGCGATTCTTTTTACGTTCATGCCAATATTTGCCTCTACGCTTGCGTCTTTTATAGCCAACATGATGCACTCTAACTGATCCCGTAGTTGGGCGACTCGTATGCCAACCCGCATGTGCAAATTCCGTAACTTCACCTTTATTTTCTTCATATTGCTTAAGTAGTTGTCTGCCCCTTTTAGAACCAGCCAAATAAGCCGCTCCACCAAGCCCCGCGGTTATAGCCGCCGCCATAGCTTGATCTTTAAAGTGTTGCTTCTCATAAAAACGCTTTCTCCTTTTATTGCGCCTTTCACCCTTTACCATGTCCTGGATATCCCTAACCGCCTCTACTCCCTTGCGACCAGTTTTAACATTTGATGCAACTTTACGATTAATTCTGCGTATATCTTTTGCTACGCGAACGGGGTCTTCATCAAGCATAATCATGCCTTGGGCAATATGCTTTGCTTTTTTCATTTGCTCCGTACGAGCGATTATCGGATTATCGAAAATTTTAATTCTGCCCCCGGGTAATTTATTCAAAATCTTACGAGCTTTACTCCATTTCTTTTTTTGCTTGGCAAATCTTTTAAGCTTTTGTCTTTTTCTAAAATCTTTTGCAGAGTTTGAGCGATTCAATGGGAATGCTTTGATGGCGTCGCGCATATCTTTATTGGTTTTTAGTGCTTCGCCCGTTAATTTATCAGCTGATTCCATCAACTTTTTCTTGCCCTTCAATGCCGCCCTAGCGCCTACACCAGCGATTACTGCGCCAGACCCCGCAATGCCGGTATTGATTAACCTATGCCTTGCCGCTGCTTCTTCTTCTTTGTTTGTCAATGCCATATCCTATTCCTCCCGCTACCGCAATTGGTGTCAAAATTTTAGCTAATGAACGAGTAGCCACATGTCTCCTAAAACCCTTTGGAGCGCTCTTTGAATAAAGTCCTACCTTTTTCCTTTTACCTAACTTTCCACCAGTATGTCCTCGTAGCCAGTCTTTATGTTTTTGTTTATAAGAGTCTGGTAATGTCTCCATAGCACCACCAAGCTTTAACTGCTTATGGCGAAGCTTTACATCTCTTAAATATCGCCTTGCTTGATCTGCACCAACTGCGGCTCCTATTCCAGATCCGTAAACCATACCCTTCTTTTTTTCGGATAACTTCAAATAATCATCATCTCCAGCCTGCCCAGGTTTTTTATTTCCACGTTTAAGCCTTCTCATTATATCTTTATAAATCTTTGGATCAGGCATCTCATTAGTTTCCCCAGCTTTATCTAGACCTTCTTTTTTCATTTGAGTTTCTGACTTTTTATAAGGTCCGCGCTTATTCTTTATATCTGATTTTTTTATTTCTTTATCAGCTGTAATTTCCGCGCCTTTTGCTCCCGCACTCTGAGTCAACCCTTTTTCTTCACTTGCATTACCGCGAGTTCTTGACTTTACCGTTTCAACCTTTCCCGTCTCAGGGTTTTTAACTTTTTTATAATTTCTCTTTTTCTTTTTAGGGTCAAATGGTAGCTTTCCTGGCTTAGACCCACCCTCGCTCGCGCGAACAGTACCTTCTTTGGGTTTGCCTTTTCGCTCATTGATTTTTTCAATGGTTTCTTTCGTGCTATCTATATTCTTTGGCTTTGTAACTTTCTTTTTTGCATCAGCCTCTAGCTTTGCTTTATTAGCTTTGATTACATTTTCCCTAGCTTTACTTTTAATAAAAAGCGCACTCCCCGCAGCTTCGTTTTTTAGTTTCTGCTCTTCTGCTGCTACTTGTTTATTAAAAATAGCATCCTTCGCAGCTTTTGCGCGAGTTTGTTGTTCCTTTTGTTTTTTGGTGAATGTTGAACCTGTTGCTGCCTTAACTGCCTTATCCTCATCTGGGGTGAGCTGTAAGCCTTTCTGCATCTTATCCTTTAAAGCTTTTCCATCAATTCCATATTTTTTTGCTATTTCATCATCAGACATCTTTGCTAAGTCTGATTTTGCTTGAGCTTTTATTTTGCGCTGCTGTTTGCCGGATACCGCACCAATGTTTGTAGGAAGTTTATCTTTATTTTTTCCTCTTCTAAAGTCACGTATTTCTTTTTGAGCTTTTGGAGTTTGTCTTGTTATTTTATTTTCTTTTTGCGCTTGAGCTTTTCTTAAATCCGGTTCTTTTTTAATCTCATCCGCGGTATAAGCTGCATCTCTTTTCCGTATAGCTTTACCCAAGTCTGCCGCTTCTCCTTCTGCGCGGGTAGCCAACTTATTAGCTACCTTATCCGTCATTGCCCAATCAACTTTTTTAACTTTTCCTTTTCGCTTAGTTACCTTGGTGGGCCTCTGAATTTCTTTCTTCAATTTGGTTTTAAGTGGGCTGTCAGGTAATGAATCTATTCTCTTTCGCGTAGATTCTGATGCTGGACCAACTGCGCCCTGTGAAATTTTAGCAGGGTCTTGCTTGGAGCCTACGGCATAATTTGCGGCTCCCGCTGAAGCGGCACCAATGCCTCCACTGCGAACATAATCCTTTATAGAAGATTTTTTCTTTGCACTGGGTTCATAAAATTTATCAGTATCGAAACTACCAATACGATTTTTTCTACCAGCTGCCCTTGCTTTCGTTTCAGGTAGAAACTTTTTGCGAGCCGCTATTCTTCCTTTAACGGCACGACGTTTTAAAAACCTACTGAGCGCCCTCTTCACCTTGCTCTTCCCCGCCCTGCTTAAAGGCATCAATCATTTGATGTGCACCTTCCAGTCTTTTCGATAATAGACTCATGGGAATGCCATATTTATAAGCTAAATCCTGTAAGTACATTAGTTCTTTTGCAGTCTTTTCAGACTCTTCCTCGAAATCCAAGCCATGCTCACCAAAAATTGATTCATGAGTTTTAAGTCCAGCATCTAGCATAGTCATATTTGCTTGTACCTCATGTCCTAAATCTGCGGTTATTTGTGAGTTAAACTGCCACTTCCCTTTCTTAAAATTCGCATGAAAGGGCAATGGAGAGTTGGGGTCAAAAATAGCGCGCTGCAAAACGGCATTCTTAATTGGATCTAAAACTTGCTCAGTAAGTAAATCTTGATGTCTTCTAAATGCTCTTTGAGCCTGTTGCACTTCAAGCCTTGCTGTAGCTCCACCAAACGCAGACATGTCCCATACGAAAGCATATGGTAAATTTAAACCATGCGCCATCTCCCTTACTAAAGTATTTACAAACCCATTAAAAGTGGGACTTGGGCGAGTTTGGTTTGGAAACATGTTAATATCGTCCCCAGGATTAAGGCGAACAATTTTTCCAGGTTCAATCTTCTCGAGTTTTTTACTATCTTTCGCTAGACCACCTGTTTGTTTAGTAGTCCATTTATCTGGACCATGATCGTTTTTCGTAATTACTCCCGCATGGCTTGCCCCCCATTTAACGGCAAGTTTTTCCATTTTATATAACTCATGAATATCTTTTGCATGAGGGATTGCGGTTTCAAATGCAGTTATACCCCTATATTGATCAATTCGCATTGGGTCAATGTAGTGAATAAAATTTTTACTTGGTACTTCTTTTGGGTCTTTATATTGACCATGCAAGGTTCGCTTGAATACACGATAAGAGACTGGCTGCCCATAATCATTAATTGTAATGCCGCCTATATAATTGTTTTCCTTATCCTTACTTGTTTTTCCATATGTGGATGGATTTCCAATTCTATCTGCTTCAATTGGCTGCAGCTTAAACATTGGATTGTTCTCTTGCGAAACCAAAACAAAACCCGCATCCCCATCTCTGCGCATTCCAATGTGCGCAAGCTGAATTAGATGCCTAAAAGGATACCTACCTGTGATATCACAATTCTTTTCCCAGTTTTTCCAAAACTCTTCATATGCCTTATCAATTTCAGGATCACCGGTCTGTGCTTGGTAGCGAATAGAGCCACAGACATACATGGCTTCTTTTTGTAATATACTTTTAAAGAAACTAAAATTTTGCGATAGGTTACGAGCCTCCCACATCATCTTAATCCGATCTCTTTGATTGGACAATGATTCTGAAGCCGCAGTCGTGAAGCTTGTCGCCATCGAACTATGATTTGGGATGTTTCTTGCCGCATCATAGGCAAATTCAAGCCTATCCTTGTAATATTTTCGCTGTAAGCCAGTTTCGGGGCTTACAAAAGATATAAATTTATCTAAAAAATTTTGCTTACTCATATAACCAAGATACTCCTAATAAGATAATTATTACTATGCAGAACAATGTTACTAAACTCATTTAGTAATTCATGTTACGATTATATGTTTCTGAATCAAGGCCATTTCCGCTGAAGTCCGTGTAGGTATCCTCAAGATAATCTCTTCCATTATTTTCTCGAGCTACTTCAGTTAAAGCGCGTAAACGTTCTTCTACACTTGTAATACTTCTTTGATAACTTTTACCACCAACTGATTGAGCTAAATACAAATTATTCGCTTCAGTGCGAAGACGAGCTTTTTCGTCAATTTGCTCTTGACCCGTATAATCCCTGTAAATAACTTTCCAATTTGCAACGCTCATTAATAATTAAATCATGTCAACAATAGAAGGGTCAGTAGATTTCGATTATGATGCTATTGATTTTGACTATGATAGATTAGACAGTGAAGAGATTATTGAGAATATGCCTCCCGTGCTCCAAGAGTACTTAAAAGAAAAGATTCGTAGAGAGGTACAGGATGCTTTAACTCAAGTCATCGCAATAATATATGACTCAAATAATTATAAACTAAAACTCGCTACTATTGTTTGTTCTTTTGGGTTGCCTTTATTTTTAGGAAAGTCAATGAAAGAGATAGCAGAAATTCATGGAGTTACTAGGCAAGCTTTATCCAAAGCCGTAAAGCAGTTTCAAAAGAATTTTAACCTACCTCCAACGAGAGGACAAAAATCACTCGCAGCCTGCGAAACATATAAACAAGTACAATTAAAAAGATATAGAGATGGGAATTGAAGCAACAATTACACTAGCGCCCGATGAAACGGCGACAAAAATACTAGAGGCACATCAACGCGGAGTAGACTCAATGGTCGGCTCTTTAAAGCACTTCGCTGAAGCTGGACTTCATTTAAAGCAAATTAGAAATACTGTTGATAACTTTGAGCAGTGGTGCAAGAAGAGCATACCATTTTCTAAAAAAACAGCATATCAGTATATTACTTTGCATGATAAGGTTGAGGGTGGCTTGGATTTAGAATCCGGCAAATTTACATCAATTAGACAATGCTTAGGCATCGACCATGATGGCGAAAAGAGCACCTACAGCGAGAAGCGACATGATACTAGATTTGAAAGCATCCCCGGTCTATGTATTAAAATTGAACAAAACTTTAAAAGTGCATTGCGCGCCAAGCCAATAGAAAGTTGGAGCGCGGATGAAAAAAGAGTTTTGGCAGACGCCTTGCAACCCATAGATGATATATACTTGAATTTACTAAAGTGACTATAAAGGATATATTAATCCTTTTGTGGTGCCTTATCGTTATAGTTTCAATTATGATGTTTGTTTTGGGGTGTGCAAAAATTTGCCCGCCTGATCATCATTGTCCAAAGCCAGGTCATGGGCCTTGCCCATTTTGTGCAAAATTAAATCAAGAAGAAAGCCCTCCACAATAAGGTAGTAGGGCTTTAGCCACTACCTTATAAGGGGTTTTGGCTTAGGTTAGTCCAATCATTTCCGTAACTAAACCCGCGACCAATATCATGCACTCGCAATCCCAGTAGTGGTTATCCTTGCGTGGCTTATTCACCCATTTATAGGAAAGTTTACCATGTGCATCAGCGATCTCCTCGCGATGTTCTGCTGACATTTGATTTATATAATCTCTTGTAACATTTTCAGGTATTTGCCAACTCGGACCCAAGCCTCGTTTATATTCTGCCAATAAATCCTTGATTGATGGATTGCTGTAAACAAAAAGACGCACTGGACGAACTTGCCCTGAAGCTTTTGTTCCCATTGCGGGATCAACGAGGGTATCTTTCCAGGGCTGGCGCACTCCATCTACGACAAAATATTGATAATCATCACCCTTCATTGGCTTCCATGCCCAACCTGATTTAGTCACTTCATTATAAACTGTTGTCGCCATATATCCTGAATCTATAATGACATCATCTGCGTCTATACCAAGTTCATTAATTTTTTCTCGCAGGCCAGCGAAATCCGGAACTTTACCATAATCGAACAATCGTGATGAACCAGCTTTCCCAAATGATCTAACAACATAATATAAACAATCTTTTTGCACGTCCGCGGCTAAGAATTTTCGTTGACAATCTGTCCACGGATCTAAAAGTCTAAAATCACCCTGCCTATCTTCACCCCAGGACACTGTATTGCCATACTTTAGTCTATCTTCCCATGGTTGACCTAGGCTTTCGGTTATAAATGTTTTGAGTGGCTGTGGATCGCCCCAACTCAATGCTTTTTTTGCAGATATGAACTCCTCAACCAAGTCTCTCCATTTTACCCAAGTGGGTAATATTGCATTCCATGTATAACTTCTTCTTGATATAGGAGCATTTGGATTTTTAGCTACCCACTCTCCTTGCGTGAGCTTTCTTCTTTCTATTGGATTATCTTTTATTTCATGCTTACAGTGCGGACATTCCATTCTTATTGTATCCGCTAAAGCGTCAAAATCGTATAAATCAGGTTTAGTTACTTCATTAGTATCCCACTTCATATACTCCCAAAGTAGCTCATGCTTTTCTCCACATTTTTCGCATTTTACCATCCAAACTCGTTGATCACCGCGTAAAAATTCTTGATGTACGGAATCATGTTCTTGGTCGGGAGTTGAAATGATCACCTGCCTAGCATTCCAAAAAGTTCGCGTTCTTTTAAGAACCATAGGCAATGCGCCAGGAGGCCAATTCCTCACCTCATCCAATAAAAGCCATCTACGCGGTTTTGACTGCAATTTTGATGGAGCATTTGACCCAACGACTTCCAAGGTCATATGTGGAAAATAAACTTCTTTTGCTTTCGCTAGTTGACGATCCTTGGGCAAGCTCTTTTCAACTAGTGGGCAAGCTTTTAAGGATGGCATTAGTCGCTCTTTTGCGAATTTTAAAGCCTCATCCTCGTTTGAGGTGACCCACATGCATGGTCCGGGGTCTTCCGCAATTAGCCAGCACAATGCGGCGATCATACTTTCTGTTTTCGCGGATTGCGCTGAACACATTATGGACAGAGTTCTAATTCTATTATCTGCAAAAGATTCAAGAAACTCACGCACCCAAGGCGAGTTATCAGACTTCCATTTACCAGGGAAAGGTGAAACGGCGACAGTAAAGTTATCTTCAGCCCACTGCCAAGGAGGTCTTCTATCGGCGGGCTTCCATGCCACGCGCGAAATTTCCTCTACTATATTCAAAGTAGAGATTCAGTTAGGGACACTTCAGACCTAACAATATCTCTATGATAAATTTCTAAATAATGTAAGAAATCACGAAAAGAATCAGAATTTGGATCAAATGTTTCAATCGTTGTTCTTCGTTTTGCATTATATGCTTCAATAGCACTATTTATTTTGGCAACATCAATCGTTACCTTATCACCACTACATTGTATTCCGTCCATTTATTATTTTTCCGCTTTTTTTCTCTCACTTCTCAAGAAGGCTGCGTCTTTCCTCTGCTCATTCCGTGTCTTTCTTAGAGCTGCTCCAGCTCCAAAAGCTCCAGCATATAGTGCTCCTCTACCTGCCATTTTCATTTTTTTGGTTTTAAGCATCTTCATGAGCTTGGCTTTCTTGCTTGGTGATGCAGTTTTAAGAAGTTTCTTATATTCGTCACCAGAAGTGTACATAAATTCCATTACATCGCCACGGTCTTCTTCAAATTTGACCATTTTCTTGCGAAGCTTTTTTAACATTCCGGAGCCTTTAGTTCCCATGCCGGGCTTGATTGCATTACCAACTCCGCGCATTACTCCTTTAGACTGTTTATAGCGACTTTTCATGCCTTTCATGCCGCCTTTTCCGACGCCCTCAGTAGCAGAACGAGCTTTTGCCATATCCCCAGACATTGTAGCCTTCATTCCAGCACCTGATTTTTTACCGCGATAAGCTGCAGAACCTGCATAACCTGCTCCTGCTAAAGCTGCTCCACCTAATACTCTACCGACTCCACTTCCGCTTCTGTCTTTATCAGGCTCATAAGCAAATTCAATTTCGTTTGATAGTCTTTTTCCTCTTGCAAGGATAACTTTATCAAGTGCTTCATCTAAGGCAATAATCCGGTTTGCAATACTCATACTATACTTCTTAATGTCAACTATCGTAGTTTGCTCACGCCTTTTGCAATCAACTTACCAAGGTTTTTGAGTCTCTTTAAATATGATTTAGCGGCTCGCCTGTTCATTTTCTTTCTTTTCATAGTTTGCTTGATCAACTTCTCTTGTTGCTCACTATTTAGGCTATCAAAATCTGTTCTTCCCGCTTTTTTCATTGGAGAATCTAGAAGTTTTGCTTCTTTCGCCCTTGATTGTTGTCTAGCTTTTTCAGAAAGTACTCCTCCAGTACCTCCTATGGCGACTCCGGCTGCATAATTTGCAACCGCTCAGGGATATTTTGAGTGAGTTTTGCGATCTTGCCTCTCTCTTTTTTTATATCTTTTTGAACTTTTGAGGTCTTTCGTGCCACTAATTTTGGCAACATGTTCTTTCGCTCAATCAATGGCCGTTTTTTCTTATTTTTTATGCCTTCTATTCGCTCACCACTAGGCGTCATACCTGGTTCAACCATTATTGGTTTATTCTTTTTATCTAACTTTGGGACACCCACAGAATCCTTAATATTTCCTATTTTCTTCAATTTTGCGAGTTTTGAACGCTGTTCGTAACCCGCGGGTGACTTAGCCTTAGTAAGGCTTTGATCCATTTTTCCTCCAGTTTTTGCGATAATTTTTACCTTTTTGGGCTTTCCCGTGGGAGTAATGTAAGTAAATTTATCAGCCCTTTCGTTGAACATTTGCAATAATCCTGAGTAATTTTCTGCAAACTTATGACTAGCATCAAGTAAGCACTTGCCTTTTTTCGCGCAAATGTCTGATTTACACTGATTGCATTCTTTAAAGCTTGGATTATTTCCAAATGGTTTCACATAATATATAAATATGTCAACGACTTGAGAGGTGTTTTAAAGCTTCATCAATTGACTCTCGTAATCTTATTTCCGCATCCGCTGGCTCTAATCCCGCAACAATTGGGGCCATAGATGATGGTATGGCGAGTAAAACGGTTTTTGTTTCTTGTATCATTGATGCCACCCATCTTTTAACATCATCATTAGGGGTATAATCTCCTCGCTTAACCATTATTTCGTGCTCAAGTTTTTCACAAATTAATTTAAGCTGCCTAACTTTAAGATCGTGCAAATCCTCAATTTCTTCGGCATCATGCCTTTGGTTCGCCTTTATCCAGGAGCGAGTTGCCTGGACATCCCATTTTCCGGACGAACTTGGCTTAGGAAATCCCTCTTCCTTTCGCCATCTTTGTATCGTCTTGCGGTCAACTTTGAATATTTTCGCAAGTTCCGTTTGGTTTTTGGCAAACTTTGGCAAGGTTTCTTTCTCAACTTCGGAAATTAATATTTCATTTGCTCGCAATAGGTCGCTTTCAGATACAGTTTTGCCTGAATCGACCTTATCCATAATGGCTTTTGCCCATTTTATATCACTCATAGGTATATTTTTTTCATAATATACATATCTAAGCAATGACAATTTCGGTGCAAAGCGGAAAAGTATAAAGTATGTATAATATGCTTAAGTACTTATGTAAGTCCTTGATTATCAGATGGTTATGAAATCTTTTGACATTCATGGTAAAATGGAGATGTCGCTGAAATGCCACACACCTCATGCCCGCGGGAGCGGGAACGTACGTAGGAGGAATTGCCAATCATCCCTACGCCACGGAGGGCAGGCGTGCATACGCACACACAGGTACATACGTGGACGAGTTCACGTTACCTTGGCATTCATTCACCCATGCACATGAGGCGCGCTTGCGCCCACGTGGGTGAATCAATTTCGGGTGAGCACACGATGTGTACACCCACAACAAACCGTCCAAGTTGGACACAACCGTCGCATACGTAAACACATACGCGTATGCGCTTAGCACACATATGAAGCTAATCAAAAACATAATCGCACGCATCACCTTCGCAGACGCGGAGGAAACAACCAAAAAAGTAGCACCTAAACCACGCAAGGCACGTAAGGCACGTAAGCCAAGCAACAAAGGCACAGCCACGTGTGTTGGGTACACGAAAGCCGGATTCGAGAAAGCCATGACCAAGCTTACGAGCAATTGGACAGGCAAGCGCCCAACCAAGGCTGCGAACCCACCCAAGCGCATGAAGGGCTTCGCCACGAGCGACGGCATCTTGGTTACCAAGATGTACCCAAATGCGACCGCCACACAGGTAGCCGCATTCATGATGATCGCGAACAAGCCTAACCCACGAGCCGTCAAGGCTTGCAAGTGGAACTCGCCCAAGGGCTACATCGCCCGCGGAGGCAACGCAACCCGCGTGCAGATCGCTAAATCCTAACCCATACACACACACAACATGAAAATCAAAGTACAAACAATCCTCGCGCTCGCAGCCAAGCTCTTGCACGGGGAAACATCCATGCAATACCAAACTGCGGTCACATCCGCGCCCTTGGGCGAACTCAATGCCCACAGGGACATACGTCCGGACCAGTTGCTTGCGCACATGCGCGAAGCAGCCAAGTACAACAAATCACTCAACAAAACCGTATCTGCGCTTGAGGCGCGGGTACGGGAGCTTGAGGAGTTGGCTCGTCGCTCCGCGGATGCGGCAGAGCAATGGCTCGAGCGCAAACAAGCCAAGGTTGACCTTCGCAAGGCGCGTGAGGTGCGCATGGCTGCGGCGAGGAAATCTCGCTCATTGGTCAAACGCTTACGCAACCTGTTGCGTAGGCACGGAAAAATGGCTAACCTTAGCGCCGCCAAGGCGCAAGCGCTCAAGGCGCAGTTCCGTGAGCTTGCTCACACATGGGATGAGCGCCTTAAGGCGTTCGTCTCGCCCATACTCGCGGAAAACCGCGAGCTTGGATGGATCGGGAGCGTGACCCTCATCGAGGTCATGGGGCGCAACACGCAGGGTTGGGTGCCTGCGTCCCCGGATGCGAACGTCCTTGAGCTACTCAGAATGGATAGCTCGTTTGAAGCCACCCTCGGGCGCGCGCATGAGTACGCCCAAGCTCGCGTCCACATGACCACGGGTGAGATCGAGGCTAAGGTCGATTCAACCATTGCAGAGGTAAGCGCCAAGATTGGCGAACTCGCCCCTGCCTGCTAGACGTATAACGTCCAAGGCGAAACCCTCCGAAAGGAGGGTCGCATACGAGGTGATTCCTCGATGCCTGACGAGCCAAATCGGAAACGTCAGAGTGCGTAACGTTCGAGCGCACGCCCCGATAAGTGGACAATTCCGTCCACACGGGCGTAACCCCCTAAAGCTAGGAGGTATATATGGACAAAAACACACACGAAACTCGCGGGGACGACCCGCAACACATAGGTGAAATTGTGGATGAATTGCGAGACATGGGGATGTTGCCTCATGACTCTGACCACATGATCCGTAAACTCGCGCAAGTCACGCCCGAAGAGATGGAGCTTGACGCGTATACAGAGGAGCAATGCAATCAGTCGCAAGCGTACTTCGAGGCTCTCGTTGATGAGGTAGAGTCATACAATGAGCGCTCGTGCTTTGATGCGATGCACCCCAACCACAACCGCTAACAAGGAGGTACAATGCCAAAAGTAGAAATCAGTTCTCGCAGGTGCGAGCATCAACATTCCGCAAGCCGAAATCGATAGACTCGAGAAAGAGATTGTCGACAAAATCGGACCCGCAGCGCCTACATTTACACCCGTAGATGTCGCGAAATCGCTACTTGACCAACTCGAGGTCAAAGAAAAAGCAGCCACTACGCCTGCCGCGAAGAAAGCCGTAGTATCCACCAAAGCAAGAGTTTCGTCTCGAGCAGGCGCACTTGCGCTGCGTGACAAGCAAAGCGATCCCGTGATGGCATTCTTGTACGAGAATTGCGCACCCGGATTGAAGCTTAGTCATGGCAAGCAAAACGTGCGACTCAAGGGACCTGCGGGATCATCCAAAACCTACCGTGCTCGCAAGTTTGCAGCCGAAGCGGGATTTGATTTGGTCGTTGAGGTCGCGTGCTTGAGTGACATGGAGCCACGCGATTTCATTGCAGGTCCGATCTCAGCGGATGCGCAACGTGATGGCTTTCGTGCTCCATTCGTAGATGGACCACTTGCTCGTGCATGGCGTGCAGGCCGTGAAGGCAAAACCGTTTGCATCATATTGGATGAGGTAGGCAATGTCCCCAAAAGCGCGAAGCAGGCATTCCAAACGTGCCTAAGCCCGAAAGGTGCATTTGGCGAAGAGGTATCCGTATTGAGTACGGGTCGCGCCATTGAGGCACTTGACGCTAATGACAAGCCATTGCCACGCAGTCATGCGGATTGGCATCAACCATACGTGGAGACGATTGAAGCACCGTTCGAGAATATCACCATCATAGGTACTCAGAACGTGGGTAGCGAGTATGACTGCCCCGAAGATAGTCCTGCTATCGTGGCAAGGCTCATGGGTACGCATGTTGAGACGGATAAGGACTTGATCGTGAGTGCGACCATGCCAATCATGACGGAGGAGTTTGGATGGGGCAAAACCACGTCCGCTCAAATTGCGAAGTGCTTCACTCATCTATGGAAAGCGAGCCTAGACGCTAAAGATAAGTCTTTACTTCGTCGCGAACTTACCTTACGTGAGATAATCGTTGCTCTTGCGAAAGTATCACACGCACCAGACAACCCCACTAACATCAAGAATGCTCTACGGAAGACCATGCTCTCGCGTGGGTTCGAGGAGTGGTTCGTATCAGAAGGTCATGACGGGCGTCCAATGCCCGAACAGATCGCATCTTGGAAGGACTTAGTCACAGCCAAGATTTCGTAACACACAACAAGGAGGAAATATGTACGGTAAAATATACGGATTACGTGCACGTGCAAAACGTGGCGTAGAAGAACAACATCGCAAGCGCACCTTGCATGACATGGACGGGGGATCAACCCTTACATGGACGAAGGAAGGTGATGGGAAAACAGCCCATTGGACGTTTGATGGAACGCGGCATCACATCGTAATTAACGAGGAGATTCCTAGCTTGATTACCAACAAGGCAATGCTCGCTCTCCCGCCTCACAAGCGCAAGGAGTTGCAGTATGTCAAAGCGGTTCACAACCACGAGGTAATGCACTCGCTTTATACCTCTCGTGACTTCGAGGGTATCAATGCGGAATGTGCTAAGTTGAACATCCCATTCGTTGACGTCAACCTCTTCGAGGACGGACGTGGCGAGGGCTTGATGCGTAACAAGCGCCCGATGGCAAAGATGGGTGGCAAGAAAGACCTAGATCACCAAGGCAACTACACGGTTGAGTCGCATACCTATGGCGTGCGCAAGTTCGAGTGGTGCAAGTGGGACGAGTTCAATCTTGATAATCCACGTAATGCGCTATTGAGCTTCATCAAGTGCGAGGGTACAGCCGTGAATCTTGCGGGCTTGCTTGGCATGTGGGATAAATATATCCATGATGGCAAGCTACAACCTATCGCGGGTGGCGAAGGTGGATTTAAGTCCACGAGAGGCATCAAGACCTACAATTGGTTTCTCGCTTTATGGCGCAAGTTCGCGGGTAGGGGAGCAGACAAGCGCTTTCCCACGACCGAAAGCTTGCTTCCACTCATCAAAATGTTCAACGAGCTATTCCCTATCCCGCCAGGCGAAGGCCCAGGCAAGGGTTTAGGTGGCACGGACTACGAGGAAGCTGCTAAAAAATCAGGAGTCAAACCTCATCACCCTCACGCGGGGACAGGTTCAGGCAAGAGCACCGCGACCAAGCCCGAAGAACTTGTTCCCACAACAAAAACCTTACGAGGAGTTCACGACAAAAAGAAAGGCGTTGACGAATCCAAGGAAGGCTTGCCTAGGCGTGAGTTCGTGGAACGAGGACTTGACCCCAACTACTTCACTTGGGACGGATAATGGCTAGACGCAGACGCAAGAATCAGCAACGAGAACTTGACGAGCGATTCATAGCAAGTCAAATATCTCCCTTCCGCACGGCAATGCATGGTGGGCGAGGTAAGGTTACGAATTGGAATGGAAATAAGTTCAATGCCAAATCGTATGCACGCTGCTCAACCTTGGGCTTCTTTGACCGCAAGGATACTTCGCCCATCGGTAAGCCAATCATGGGATTGCTAATTGATTGTAGTGGTTCTATGGGTGGCGAACCCATTGATGGCGCGGCTCACCTTGCCGCAATCTTGAGTGATCTTCATACTGCCAACGTGATTGAGGCTCGCATATATTGCAGTGGCAATTGTGGTGGTAGTGGTGGTACGGGAGGCGGCTTCCGTGTCCCCATGCCACAACCGCACTATGTGTGGGAGCATCTCATGGCACCTCATGGTAGCGAGTACCTATCACAAACGTTCAAGAAGTTCCGACATGAGCTACTTGAGTGTGATCTACTCGCCTGTTATACGGACGCAGACATTGGTGATCATGATTTACGCCCATCATTATGGCGCACGCATGGCAAGACATGCGTGGGCTTGTATCAAGGTGACGTGAGGCAAGTAGATATCATGCTCAAATACTTCGACTACGCGATTGCTCGTGAGTCCAAGAATAACTTATTCCTTGAGTACCTGCGGCTAGTCACGAGGTTATTAAACCGATGAGTGCATCAAAAAGACCACCAAGACGCTTCGGCGATGGCACGTATGAAATTCCAAAATATACGAACAACGATGGTGAAGACCCTCGTATGCAAATGGATTGGAAAGACATATTCGAGCTACGAGACTTGCGAGATGCGCTCAAGAAACAACTTCGTATATTGAATAAACAAATTAAAAACGCCGAGCAAAGGCGATGGAAAACGGAGGACGAAATATGACAAAACCAAAACCAAAACCAAAATTAAAACCAAAACCAAAAGACGGAATTGCGATTGCGGAACGCTCGCCAACCAAAACATTTGTGGCGAGCAAGAAAGTCGCAAAGAAGTGTACCGATGCATATGTGGAACTAAGCAAAACTAATCCCATCGTTATTACCAATGTGAATGGTGAGGATCTAAGAGTAAACACACCCGAAGACTTAGTCGCACTTGTGCTAAATCTACGAGATCGCCTTAATGATGCGTACAAGGAATTGGACGTATATGAGGATAATGAAGATCGAAGAAGTCTAAATATACCTACCGAAGGTAAAACGATCAAAGCCTCAATCACATTCGAGCGAGTACATGAATGCGGCATTGAAGCCATGAATCGTAAGCGTGCTGAAAGAAATGGAGGACCAATAGAATATGAACGATAATAAACCAAACCAAGAACAACTAATTCCCATATCGCTCACCATGAAGCTTTGCAAGCGATTGATATAACCATCGAGATCGTACGTAAACTAAAAGACGAAGAAGATAATGTTTGACAATGTACAAGTTATTATTACGTATCGTATTCATCATAACCAAACTACCTAACCAACTCGCCTACATGTGGCGAACATCTAAACAATGGGCGAATAAGCGCTCGAAATAACCTAACCAAGGAGGAAATATGCCAATAAACAAAAAATCAAAAACCAATACCAAACCAAAGAAATCCGCGTCCACGACGCCACACATTAACCCAAAAGAAGCGGGTGTATCTGAGGCGAAACTATCCGGATTGCACAAGCGCATTGAGCAAGTAAAGGCACTCACATCTGCGCTCAAAGATGATCCAACCAAGGAGCAAGTTCTTGACTATGCGAGACGCAACTTATTTGGCAATCGCGGAGGTTCTTTTCACATTGACCTCAAGGATGGTAAATCACTACTCGTAAAACCAAGCACTCGTGTGTATCCTGTGAATGACGTCCAAGTGGAAGCGATTGATGCGATACTTGATGCCATTGGACAAGATATAAATGATTACTACCATGAGTCACAAAAGATCAACCTTGATGCGGATCGTATATATGGACGACTAGGTGAAGATGATTACTCTCAATTCCAAGCCGACCTTGCGGAGTTTATGTCTGATCGCAAGTTGGGTGATTGTTGGGATATGTCTACTTCAGTCGCACCCAAGCCAGACTTCCCGACTAAACGCATGGATTTACCCACGAAAGTGAACTTGGAAATCGAAAAAGTAAAAGCAACCACAATCGCTCTTGAAGCAAAAAGAGCACTAAAGAAGGAGGAATAACATGAGTACATATTATAGACCATCAGTCGTTACGAATTGGATGCCCGCGCCATGCGTGATATCTATAGAGCTAATTGAGCAAAAATGCACCATAACTAAGTTCTTGAGTCATCCCGAGCAACCAACGCTCACAGATGGCACAAATTACCTACACGTGGCTATGGATGCGACAGGTAAGAATATTATCGACCTCATGCGATATGGAAAAAATGACCCTGAAAAGATGTTTGAAGAGCTTTTCAATGTGTTTGGAGTGATGATGATATCAGAGTATGATTGGTCATATCCGAAGCTCGCTCACCCTCATACGCAAGTGATGACCATAAAGCTCGAGGAGAAAAACCAAAGAGAACCACAAATACCCGAGGAGGAATCATGACTAAAATATCCGCTTTCGTAAATTTTGACGAGCGCCCAGGTTATGTGCGTATAGTTGATGACGAGCACGACCAAGCTATCTTCATCAAAGATGCAGACCATCGTGATACGCTAGTGAGTATGTTGTGTGACGCGGAGTTGCCCGACCCGTTTATTGATGAAATGAATAGGTTGAACGACGAGCATTGCAAAGCGAAAGGACTCAAGCCATTCAAAGATTGGTTGGAGGATGAAGAGCCAATCATTGCTTCAAATATTGATCGCGTCCTGTACCAAAGTGCAGATGCGGGTTTGATTGACAAGCATTATGAAGAAGGCTCATCATGGCACTCACATAGCGTGGAAGCGACACCTAGCCTCATGCAAGAATTGCTTGGCGAGCCTACCTACTCGTCTGAGCATTTCATTGATGGCAAGGTTCAAATGGAATGGATCGTTCGTATGCAAGATGGAGATACCTTTACGGTATATGATTGGAAATACTATCGCGAACTTGATCCCGAAGAGACGATTCCGTGGCATATAGGTGGGTCTTGCCATCAAGTTGCATCACGAGGAGAAGAAGAGTTAAGGCAACTCATTAAGGCATCACGATGAGTAAAATCTCATGCCCATTCTACCCAACTCGCCCATGCACGGGTTACGTTGATGATGATGATGACTTCGCGCCCGGGCTTGCGTATGACGCATCCATAACGGAAGAAGAAACTCCAATATATAGACCAAAACTTGATGGTAGCCGCGTCCTCGTGGACAGGTTCAACCAATGCGCTTGGAACAGGCATGGAGAGCCATACTCAAAGCAACACTTATTGCCTTGGGATGAGCTAGATGATCTCGCAATGGACTTGAAGCCATATGCGCACCCTAAGCCGGATTTGGGCGTGAGATACCTTGATCTCGAGTTCCTAGATAAACACAAAGAGCACAAGCATAAGGTCGCCTTGATTGATATGCCCGAACGTGAGATCAACTTTTTTGATTTCATGTCTATGTGTCAAGACCTCACGGGAATATCGCGATGCGGCACATTGGCAACACATACGCCTAATGTGCTCATACTTCCATATTACGATCCATTTGATGCGCAAGTGGATTTGCACGCTCAATGGAATTGGATGAAAAGGAGATCCAAAACAATAATGGATAAAGATGGTGAAACGACACCCTTCTATGAAGGTTGGGTTGCCGTCGAGCGCATGTCACATTACGTGAAGCAATATGAACCGAAGAAAGTCAGCAGAGTTTGGACGAAGTTTCGATACTCTAAATAATTTATCTAAGATAAAATATTTAGGATGAAAACGATCGATAAAGATTGGAGTTCCAGGTCGAAGACCAGGAACTCCAGAAAGTCAGTCCGGTCCCGGCTCCGGTCCCCAGCTGCTCCCCCAACGATAAAACATAAAAGGAAGAATAAAGTTCTTCCTAGAAAACAAAAACATAAAACCAAGGAGGTATAACATGGCTAATATAAATACGAAAAGAAAAAGACGCGAAGGCGTTGAAGGATATGGTAAAAAACGAGGACGTGCACTACTCACGGGCTTCGGGCAAATGGATGGGTCGCGCAAGCGAAATGGCCCTAAAATCTATCAAGGAGGTAGGGAGAAATGACGAGCAATATCTTGCTCACTGAAAGCGATGAGGATGGCGGAATCTCGCTACTCCAACATGATAATGAGATTATTGAAAACCTAGCCAAAGTGGGGCAAATAGTTACAAAGGTTGCATTCCACCCCAACGCCCATCATCTACGTAATTCAAATCGCAATAAAGGTCAGAATGTAGATCGTGAATGGATGTGGGTTGAGGTGCTCGAGGGTGGTCGCAATGAGGGCGTGGGTAAGACCATGAATGAACCACTCTATCCTAGGTATTCACCAAGCAGCAAGTTATATAAACCCGAAAACCTAGGCATACCCGTCCCGTATAAAACGGAAATATATTATCGTCACAACAAGTTCATATGTAGGCTTCGAGATATGCCTTGGGCTAAGGAGGCGTTTGAAGATGAATCCGATAAGGTAGGATGCAAACCTCTTCCGGGTACGTTTTCGTCAGATGAGCGAAGGCGAATCATGGAGCATCTTCGTAAAATACACAGAGAAGACGAGGTGACACTATGAAGCATAAATTAGTGTTACTAGAAATTGGAATCGCATTGGGCATATCCATATGGGAGGCATACAAATACTATAAGCAAAAAACAAAAGATGAATCTAAAAAATCTAAGAAACGAGATAGGGATGACCCAAGTACAGATGGCGAGAGCGTTATCTATAAATTATAATACGTATATCGCATATGAGTATGGACATAGAAGCCCATCTAAGTTTGCGAAAAAACACATCGAGGATGTTACCCGCGGGTTACTCAACAGACCCGTCGCTAAGGTATCAAAACTACTAACCAAGGAGGATAAAGATGATAACAATAACAAGAAAATACGAAGTATGGAGTGGTGAGCACATTACGGCATTCCAAGAATACCTAAACATGTACTCAATCAAAGCGGTCAAGGATGGCGAACACAATAGTCGTTTCGTGACCAAGGAGGAAGCTCAAGATATATGGATAATGCAAGAAGGCGAGTCCATAATGGTTTCATGCGATGAAGCATTGCGCGGTAATCAAGTGCGAGCAATCCCCAAGCGTAATTATGAAAATGGCATGAGTGCATGGCGCGCGATAGGTGCGAGGTTAATTGCTCTTGCCGCGCAAGGTGGTGAAGAACTATACCCAAACGCGGATGAATGCAGGGTGCGAGCGGAACGCTTATTGCAACATGTTGGTCATTGGCATGAGCGTTCACAACTCTTTCATTACGATGAACTCCTAGATAAAGTTCGTGATGGTTATGCGTATGATGAGGTAAGATGAAAAGCGAAATAGAAAAATTGCTTCACGAATATCCTATCGTGGAGCTAGATGCTGAACTACAAGATTGCGTAGAAAAAGATAGTGGTCCTTTTTGGACACTCAAGCATCCGCTTTATTATCAAGTTCCGTATGCACCGCATCTAAATGCGCTCATAAATAAGGGATTCGCCTCTAAGAAAGAAATGCTCAAGGAAAAGATTGAAAAGAAAGACCTCGAGGGTGTCATTTGGCTTCACGAGCGTCCATATCGCCTCCATGCATTGCTTACATATTGGCAAGAATGCCTAGGTATGCCTTTGATTGGTATAGGCGTCCTTGCGGATTGGAGAATCTCACTAGCAAAAGCAATTAATCAAGTATGGATAGATTCAGAGAATATATGGCAAAACTATGTTCAATGGATGGAAATACTTGAGGTTTGTGAAGCACCCGCATTACAGGCTGTTGTAAGTGATGATGATAAGCAGACCTTCGCGGATCTTCCTGAGCGCTTGACGATATATCGAGGAGGTCGTATTGATTGGGAAGATATGATGGATTCCATGCCTCCATTCTCATGGACTCTTGATAAAGAGAAAGCAAGGTGGTTCGCCCATCGTTTTGAATGGAAGCCTGATCAGTATATGATTACGGCTGAGATCAATAAAGACGACGTTTATTTCTATACGGACGAACGAGGTGAACAGGAAATTGTAGCTAACCCTGAAGGGTTAGAGATTAAAACCATCAATGAAATGAAACTTCCAAAGGAAAGCCCTTCTTTGCTGGAGGAACTATGAAGAAGAGAATAACCGTTGGAGGTGAAGATGCGGGGGTGATTAGGTGCAAGCCTATCACCCTCGTATATGATGGAACGTATGGCACGGAGAAAATAGAGATCGAAGATGTTCTCACACTTGACTGTCGCACCCTCGTGAGCACATATGATAAGCTCACGGATGATTTGATTGATGGTTGGAATAAAGAACCTCATTTCGTTTACCTATGGTGCATTATGTGGGGCGGTAATGTGAGGAATAAGCTCGAGACGCCATCACTTCCAAAAGATCATAAGGAGTTCATGGCGCGCGCGGATAATATAAAATACGTGTGGTCGCTCCTATCTGCGCTCATCACAAAGCAAGTGCAAGCCGTGCAAATGAATAAACAACCTCGCATTCAATACCCCGAGTGCGGACTTCACCCAGGTATACAGGCAAACTTGGGCGAAGTTTTTATATGCATGTCATTGGGGCATTTCCCGATGTACCTCCAGGGATTTGACGGCCTCTCCGGCGAAGAAATGATCGATATAATTCGCGCTAAGGGATGGTGCAGGGATAACAATCTATAAAATAATATATATTCTATATTAAAATATATGAGCCACCACCTAGTACCCCTACTAAATGATGGCTCGGGTTGACGTTAAGCGAGAACTTAGTGTCATATGGTAGGAAG
>LULO01000074.1_pt1 | contig 29817 bp, 30 predicted proteins | sample 728121 | NCBI WGS metagenome assembly LULO01 (sample SAMN03860287, study PRJNA289734) | marine metagenome | biome: seawater column; feature: ocean; material: water; isolation source: Red Sea water column Station 149 - depth 50m | place: Saudi Arabia: Red Sea | collected 2011-10-15 | depth 50 m | reverse complement strand
AGTAAAAAGAAAAAGAAAAAAGCTAGAGACGGCAAAAAGAAAAAAGGAACAAAGATTAAATCCTCTGGCACTGGGGTTGTCACAATGGCTGAAAATGACCTTTATTACACTGGAGGTACTATTATTATGGATCATGGTCATGGTATATCAACAATTTATTCTCATCTTGAGAATGTGATGGTTGAAGTTGGAGATTTGATTAAAAAAGGAGATATAATAGGAACTGTTGGTTCAACAGGTAGCTCAACTGGTCCCCATTTAGATTTTAGAATAAATTGGTTTCAAACAAGGCTTGATCCAATGACAGTTCTTCAATAGGCTATAGATATGAAAAATGATATTCAATCAGTGTCAAAAAAATTAGTAAAGGCTTATAATAGTAATAAACTTATCAATCCAATTCCTGAAAAATTCTGTAAGAATATAAAATTAGCACATAAACTTAGATTATTATGTGAAAGTAAAATTAAGGATATAAAAATTGGTTTTAAAGCGGGGGGTACAATAATTGCTCTCTTAAAAAAATTAAAAGAAAAAGAGCCATTTCATTCGACTGTATTTGGAAAAAATTTAATCAAATCTGGAGGAAGAGTAAAAATTAATAAATATGCTTTAGGTACTGAAGTGGAGGTTTACTATATAATTAAAAAAAAATTTTTTGACTTTAAAGGAAAATTAAATTCAAAAAATATAACAAACTTTATTACTCATATGGGTCCTTGCATTGAGGTTGTTGGATTTAGGCAGAGAAAAAAAGGTATTAAATATTTAGGTGATTTATGTAGTGACTTTGGTGTGAATATTAAATTTATTGTTGGAGCTAAGAAAAAATTTAAAAAAATAAATTTCAGCAATTTAAAAACAAATTTAAAAAATAAAAAAGGATTAAACGTAAACGGTAATACAAATACTGTTTATGTAAACCCACTAAATTCTTTAAAATTTGTTCTTAACAAAATAAGAAAAGAGAAAGTTTCTTTAGATAAAGATTTTTATATATTTACTGGCTCTACAGTTGGTGTTGTGCCAATTAAAAGCAAAGGTGAATATATAGGCAAAGTAGACAAACTTGGTACTGTTAGAACAACTATCAATTAATGGGTCTTCATTTTTCTGTAGAAGAATTCAAAAGTAGAAAAGATAAAATAATTAAACTTTTAAAAGAGGAAAAATTGGATGCTCTCCTGATGTTTAGACAGGAGTCGATGTATTGGCTCACTGGATATGACACATTTGGGTATGTTTTTTTTCAAACATTAGTTTTGGATCAAAAAGGTGATATAATTTTATTAACAAGAGCTCCAGATTTAAGACAAGCACAAAACACATCTAATATTAGTGATATAAGAATATGGGTTGATAAAAATGGATCAAACCCAACTGAAGATCTTAAAGTTATTTTAGATGAATTAAATTTAAAAGGTAAAAAAATTGGAATTGAATATGAAGCATACGGATTAACTGGTCGAAATGCTTTAAGGCTAAATAAATCTTTAGAAAATTACTGCTCAATAGAAGATACTTCTGAATTAGTTACTAAATTAAGAGTTATAAAATCCAATGAAGAAATTGATTATGTAAAAAAGGCGGCAAATTTAGCTGACAAAGCTTTAAGTGAGGTTTGGAAACATGCAAAAGCAGGTGTAAGTGAGTCAAAAATTTTAGCTGAAATGAATAAAGTCATATTTGAGGGAGGTGGTGATTATCCTGCAAATGAATTTATAATTGGATCTGGTAAAAATGCACTTCTTTGTCGATACCAAGCTGAAAAACAAATATTAAATTCACAAGATCAACTGACTATAGAATGGGCTGGAACATACAGACATTATCACTCTGCAATGTTTCGGACTATTCCAATTGGAAAAGCTGATCCAAAACATTATAAAATGCATGAAGCTTGTATTGAGGCTTTAAATAATTGTGAAAATAAATTGAAACCAGGGAACAAAGTTGGTGAAGTATATGATATTCATGCAAAGACTTTTGATGATTTAGGTTATAAAAATTCTAGAATGAATGCTTGTGGTTATTCTTTAGGAGCAACCTTTTCACCTAATTGGATGGATTGGCCAATGTTATACACTGGAAATCCATATGTAATTAAACCAGGAAATGTATTTTTTATGCATATGATATTAATGGATTCTGAAAATAATTTAGCAATGAACTTAGGTGAAACTTACCTAGTTACAGAAAGTGGTAACGAAAGACTTGGCAATCAAAAACTTGATTTAGTCGTTATTTGATCAAAAAAAGTTTTACATTCCCCATCTCATTGCCGCTGTATGAACTGGAGAGTCCCAATGCTTTAAGATTTCATCATCACATTTGAGAAGAGTAATTGAAGCACCTTGCATTTCAAGTGATGTACAATAATTTCCAACTAAACTTTTTGTTACTTGAACACCCTTTGATTGCAAAATTTGACATGCATCCTCATAAACTAAATATAATTCTGTTAAAGGAGTGCCTCCCATTCCATTTACGAAAAGTAAATTCTTTTCATTTTTTTCTGGTTTTAAATTATCTAAAATAGCTTCAAGAATATTTCCTACAATCGTTTTTGAGGCTTGAACTTTTTCTCTTTTTCTCCCTGGCTCACCGTGTATCCCTACACCAAACTCCATTTCATCATCGCCTATATCAAAAGTAGGTTTTCCTGCAGCAGGAACAGTGCAGCTTGTAAATGCAACTCCCATCGTACCAGCGTTTTTATTTACTTTTTCACCAAGTTTTTTACATTCTTCGAGCGATCCGCCGTTTTCAGCTAAAGATCCAACTATTTTTTCTACTAATACTGTTGCTGCAACACCTCTTCTTCCAGTTGTAAATGTAGAGTCTTCAACAGCAACATCATCGTTAGTAACAATACTATCATTTTTGCCAGAGTACATTTCAGCTCCCATTTGAAAGTTCATTATGTCTCCAGAATAATTTTTAACAATAAATAAAACCCCTGCACCACTATCAACATGTTCTGCTGCTGCTTGCATTTGATCAGGCGTTGGTGCTGAAAATACAAAACCTGGGCATGCAGCATCTAACATTCCATGACCAACAAATCCTCCATGCATTGGTTCATGACCACTTCCGCCACCTGAAATTAGGGAGACTTTTCCATCTTTGGTTTTATTTTTTCTTGAAACAAAACTTGGGTCTAGATTGACGTTTATAATGTCGCTATGTGCCTTACCAAAACCTGTAAGGCTCTCTTTTAAAAAATCATCGTTATTGTTAATAAATTTTTTCATTTTCCCTCCTAATTATTAATTACTGATTTACAAATTGTATCGATTATAAGCTGTGAAGAACGGGCTCCAGGATCTATATGTCCTTTTGCACGTTCACCTAAAAAAGAAGCTCTACCTTTTGTGGCTAACATATCTTTTGTGGATAACATTCTTTCTTCAGCAATTTTTATTACTTCATTTAAACCTGATTTAAATTCACTTTCATTTTTTAATTCGTTAAGTTTTTCTGAAACTGGTATTAAAACATCCATCATAGTCTTTTCTCCAACATCGGCTTTTCCTCTTTCTTTCATGGCTTTAATTCCACTAATAATCATTTCACATGCTTTATTAAAATCAACATCTTTATCTAGATCAGGAGATTTAGCCATGGTCATAAAAAAAGTTCCAAATAATGCGCCTGATGATCCACCGATACCTGACAGAACTTTCATTGCTATCATATTTAAAGCTTTGGCTAATGGTAAATCTTTAATTGAATCTTCAAGTTCAACAACTAACTTTAAACCTCTTTGAATGTTAAAAATATGGTCTCCATCTCCAATTTTTTGATCAAGAACCTCTATTTCAGCAGAATTTTCATCTATAACTTTTTGGACACTTTTTGCTTGAGAAATTAAAAAACTAACGCTCATAAATTCTGTTTCCTTCTTGATCAAATTTTAAAACTTTTTTATTGTTGATGTCAAAATTAATTGTCTCATTTATTGATGATTTATAATTACCTTGAATTGACACAAGTATTTCTTGGTCTTTAAAATTTAAAGCAACTACTGTTTCAGAGCCTAGATTTTCAATTGAGATAATTTTGGCTGAGTGGTTACCATTTCCTATTGTAATATTCTCAGGTCTTATACCAAAAGTAGGTACATCATTCATTCCAAGTAAAGTTCCAGGCAGAATATTGATTTTTGGCGAACCCAATCTTTGCGAAACATATATAGAATTTGGATTTTCATATATCTCTTCAGGAGTACCTATTTGCACCAAATGGCCTTCTTTTAAAACTCCAATTTTATCTGCTAAAGTAGTGGCTTCTGCTTGATCATGTGTAACATAAAGTATTGTTGCATTTAGATTGGTTTGAATGTTTTTTAATTCAACCCTTAAACTCTCTCTTAATTTAGCATCTAGAGAGGATAACGGTTCATCCATCAAGTATAAATTTGGCTCACGAACTAGCGCACGTCCAATTGCAACTCTTTGCATCTCACCACCAGATAATTGTGTAGCTTTATTATTTAGCTTATTTGAAATCTTTAACATGCTTGCAATATTTTCAACCTTAGTTTTAATTTCTTCCTCAGGTAATTTTCTCATTGGAGATCTTAAAGGGAATGCTAAATTTTCATAAACACTATAGTGAGGATATAAAGAGTATTGTTGAAACACAAAACAAACATCTCTTGATGCTGGTTGATCTTCGGTTACGGACTCATCGTTAAATAAAATACTTCCATTATCTATTTTCTCTAATCCAGCAATACATCTTAATGTAGTAGTTTTTCCAGCGCCAGAGGGGCCTAATAAAACAAAAAACTGACCATCCTCAATGGTAAAATTTATATCATGTAAGGCCTCAATTTTTTTATTATAGGTTTTAGATAAATTTTTTAATTCTATTTTTGCCATTAATTCATAAACTCACTTTTAAGAGATTTATCAGTCTCACCATCAAAAATAATTATGTTATCATTTGAGGGTTTTACTTGAACGTTTTCATTGATTTTAACACTTGTTGAAATATCAGTTTTTACTTTGATTTCTCCAAAATTAGTTTTAACGGTTATAATTTTTCTTGAACCTAAATATTCAACTCCAAATACTGAACCTTTAAGACCACCTTCGTTAGTAAGAGATAAATTTTCAGGACGAATACCAAATGAGTTTTTTTTGCCTTTTGATATCTCATACTGTTTAGGTATATTAAAATTTGTCCCTTCTATATTTAAAGTCGACTGTTCATTGGAAATCCCTTGATCAATACTTATAAAATTCATTCCAGGGGAGCCAATAAATGATGCTACAAATTTGGTAGCAGGTTTATTATAGATTACTGAAGGTTCATCAGCTTGTAAAATTTCACCACCATCCATTACAGCAATACGATCAGCTAACGACATTGCCTCTAATTGATCGTGTGTTACATAAACAGTGGTAGCTCCAATATCGATATGTAATTTCTTAAGTTCTAAACACATTAATTCTCTAAATTCTGCATCCAAAGTACCTAAAGGCTCATCCATTAAAAATGCTTTTGGTCTTCTCACTAAAGCTCTACCAAGAGCTACACGTTGTCTATCTCCACCCGATAAAGAAGAAATGTTGGAGTTTAAAATATGATCAATTCTTAAAAGTTTTGCTGCTTCTTCAACTCTAGTTTTAATTTCACTTCTACTATAACCTTGCATTTTAAGTGGAAAAGATAGGTTATTTTTTACATTCATATGTGGATAGAGGGCAAACAATTGAAAAACGAAGGCAATATCTCTCTCAGATGCTCTTAACATTCCAACTTCTTCATCTCCTAAATAAATTTCTCCTGATGTTGGTAATTCTAATCCAGCAATCATTCTTAGAGTTGTTGTTTTTCCACATCCAGATGGGCCAAGCAAAACAAAAAACTCTTTATCATTAATTGTTAAATTAGAATTTTTAACTGCAGTGAAATCTCCAAATGATTTTTGTAAATTTACTATTTTAATTTTAGACATATTAATCCGGAAAGTGACTTGTGATTACGAAACCTATAGTTCCAACTAAAATTACAATAAATGAGTAAGTATACATCCACATTGCAAATGGTTGCAACAACATGAAAACTCCTAATAAAATTAATACTGTAGATAAATTTTCCCAGTAAACTCTTCTAAATATTTTTCTCATTAATGATTTTTCTTCTTGCATTATTTTCTCACTGCTCCAAAAGTAATACCTCTCAAAAGGTGTTTTCTTAAAATAATTGTAAAAATCATCACTGGTAATAAAAATAAAGTTGTACCAGCCCCAATAGCAGGCCAATCCAAACCTCCTTCTCCTATAATTGTCGGGATGAATGGTGGAGCTGTTTGTGCGTTAAATTGAGTGAGGAGAACAGCAAATGCATATTCGTTCCATGAAAAAATCATGCAAAAAATTGCTGTTGCAGCAATACCGGTCATCGCTTGTGGAAGAACAACTTTAAAGAACGCTTGAAGTCTAGAATATCCATCAATCATAGCTGCTTCTTCGTATTCTTTAGGAATTTCATCCATAAATCCTTTTAATAGCCATACTGCTAAACTTAAATTTACGACTGTATATAATATGATCATTCCAAGGTGAGTATCTCCTAATCCTAATTTTCTATACATAATGAATATTGGAACAGCCACCGCTATTGGTGGAAACATCCTGGTAGAAAGAATAAAAAATAATAAATCATCTTTCAATGGAACTCTAAATCTCGAGAAAGCATACGCCGCTAATGCACCCAAAAATACAGATGCGAAAGTTGACCCAAAGCCAATTATCATTGAATTTGAGTATCTACCTAAAAATTTTGATGGCCCTGTTATGACCATTTCTCTACTTCTAACTAATTCTTCATACCAAGTTTCTGGAGCAGGCAAAGAGTCAAGATATTCCTGAGATTGCCTTGATCTATTAGTGAACAAGTTAACATATCCCTCTAAAGATGGTTCGAACAGTACTTCAGGTGGATAAGAAATTGCACTATTAACATTCTTAAAACTTGTCATTACCATCCAGGAAATAGGTATCAATGTTATTACTGTGTAAACAATAATAATTGTTGCAGCAAGTTTCTTTGAAAACGATGAAGGTTCTAAATATGATCTGGATGTATCCATCAGCGTTCCTTTATTTTATTCATTACTTTTACATAAACATTTCCAAAACCAAAAATAGTTACAAATAAAATGACAGCAAAAGCTGAACTGTAACCAGTTTTCCATTTTTCAAACGCTTCTCTTTTTAAATTGATTGAGGCGAGCTCTGTAGCTGAACCAGGGCCACCAGATGTAAGTTCAACGACCATGTCGAACATTTTGAAATTCTCAATCCCTCTAAATAACAAAGCCAATAATAAAAATGGTAATACAGATGGTAGTGTGATGTATATAAATTGTTGCCATTTACTAGCTCTATCAACTTCAGCAGCCTCATATAAATAATTTGGAACTGATCTTAGACCGGCTAAACAAATCAACATTGTAAAAGGTGTCCACATCCAAGTATCAACTATAACTATCGACCAAGGTGCGAGTTCACTTGAACCAATCATATCAAAACTTCCAAAATCGTAAAAAAAGTTTACTACATAATTAAATAAACCTACTTGAGGATTATAAAGATAAGTCCAAAAAACACCCACAACAGCAGGCGATAACATCATTGGTAATACTATTAGTGTGGTTAATAATTCATTACCTTTAAATTTCCTGTTTAATAATAAAGCCAAACCTAATCCAATTACTGCCTGAAGTAACAAAGTCCAAAACATAAAGTTTGCAGTAACCTGCATTTTTTCCCATATGGCCTCTTTATTGAGAACTTTTATATAATTTTTTAAACCGACAAACTGTGGTTCTCTCCCAATTTTATTTGCGTAAAAATTTGTAAAAGACATTCTGATTGCATAAATCAAAGGATAAATATTTATCGCCAATAAAAGAAAGACAGATGGTCCAATGAAAAGCCATGCTACAGCCTTATCAGAAAGTCCTTTAAATTTTTTTTTAACGCTCATATGATTTTTTTAAAAAAAAGGGGAGATATTACCCCCCCTTTTTTTTTATATTTTTAAATATTAATGTTAAAGTTTTCCGTCTGCTTCAAATACTTCAACCCACTCTTCGATAATTTTATCTAGAGCGCCTTTAGCAGTTCCTTTTCCATTAACAACGTAATCATGAATAGCTTCCTGCATAGGTAACATTAACTCAACAAATGTTGGTTCTTGCCAAAAATCTTTGACAATTCCCATTGAGTCCAAGAAACCTTGTGCATAAACTGTAGATGTAGGGAACGATGGTGAATTTAATACATCATTATGACATGAATATCCGCCTAAATCCCACCATTTTTGCTGTACATCTGGTCTTGCAAACCATTTAATATATTCTAATGCAAGATCTTGTTTATCTGAATATTTAACAACAGATATACCTTGTCCACCTAATGTTGCAGCAGCTACGTTTTGTTTTGGATTTGCAAAGAAACCACTAACTCTTCCGTCGCTATCTTCTTTAGAAACACCTGGCCAAAAAGCATACCAGTTCATTTGGAATGCTACTTGTCCTGATTTATATGCATCTAAGTTTGCTACCATATAAGCATCAGAGTGTCCTGGAGGAGCACAGTCCTCATATAATTTTCTATAGAACTCTACAGCTTCTACTGCTTGCGGAGAATTGAAATAACCTTCCATATCGTACGGTTTGTTTGGATTTTCATACTCCATACCCCATGCATACATAGCAGCAGTTACACCCATTGTAATACCTTCAGATCCACGCTCTGTATTTATAGCAGCACCGTATCTTTTTTGACCATCAATTTCTCTTCCTTGGAAAAAAGTACACATGTCATAAAGCTGATCCCAACTAGCAGGTACACCTAAATCATAACCATGTTTCTTTTTGAATTCAGATTTAAGCTCAGGTCTATCAAACCAGTCTTTTCTATAAGCCCATGCTAATGCATCTCCCATAGCTGGTAGTGCATAATAGTTTTCACTTCCTTTTGGCCATGTTGAATACGCATAAACTGTTGCAGGTGAGAAATCGTTCATTGAAATTCCTTCTTTATCAAAAAAGTCATTCAATTTTACGTAGTGTCCATACACTGCACCAGCACCGATCCATTGTGAGTCACCAATTAACAAGTCAAAAGTTTTACCTTTGTTGTTAAGTTCGTTCAACATACGATCAGCAAAATTAGGCCATGGTACGAATTCGAAGTTAACATCTATTCCTGTCTCTGCTGTAAACTCTTTTGTAAGTTCTTGTAATGCATTAGCAGGGTCCCAAGCGGCCCATCCTAATGTTATTGACTTAGCATTTGAATTTGCAGAAAAAGTAAATAGAGAAACAAACAATAAAATCATTATTTTTTTCATTTTATCTCCTATTAATTTAATTATTCTTAATAATAGTCTATCCAAGAAGACTTGTGCCTGCTAGTATTTTTTTTGTAAAAAATAGTTGGGTAAAAAATAAAGAGAAAGGGGAATTATGAACAAAATAAAAGGTCCTGCAATTTTCCTAGCACAATTTGTAGGCGAAGATGCACCGTTTAATTCTTTAGATAATATTTGTAAATGGGCATCATCTCTTGGTTACAAAGGTATACAAATTCCAAGTTGGGACGGTAGATTAATTGATTTAAAAAAAGCATCTGAAAGTAAAGATTATTGTGATGAGATTAAAGGAATTGCTAAATCACACAATTTAGAAATTACAGAATTATCAACTCACCTACAAGGTCAACTTGTTGCAGTACATCCTGCTTATGACACTGCCTTTGATGGTTTTGCTGCACCTGAAGTAAGAGGAAATCCCAAAGCAAGACAAGAATGGGCTGTAAATCAATTAATGATGGCTGGAAAAGCATCAAACAGTCTAGGAATAGATAAACATGTAACTTTTTCAGGAGCACTTGCTTGGCCTTATGTTTACCCTTGGCCTCAAAGACCTGAAGGGTTAATTGAAAATGCATTTGATGAACTATCAAAAAGATGGAAGCCCATTCTTGATCACTTTGATAATAATGGGGTTGATTTATGTTATGAAATACATCCAGGTGAAGATCTTCATGATGGTGTAACTTTTGAAATGTTCTTAGAAAGAGTTGGTAATCACAAAAGATGTAATATGCTTTTTGATCCAAGTCATTATGTTCTACAGCATCTGGATTATTTAGCTCATATTGACATTTATCATGAGAAGATAAAAATGTTTCACGTTAAAGATGCAGAGTTAAATCCATCTGGAAAACAAGGAGTGTACGGTGGATTTCAATCATGGGTAAATAGAGCTGGTAGATTTAGATCGCTTGGTGATGGACAAGTTGATTTTAAATCTATATTTTCAAAACTAACTTCATATGATTATGATGGTTGGGCAGTTCTTGAATGGGAATGCTGCCTTAAACATCCAGAAGATGGAGCAAGAGAGGGAGCAGAATTTATTAAAAATCATATAATTAATACAACAGAAAAAGCTTTTGATGATTTTGCAGGTAGCGGAGCTGACCATGAAGCAAACAAAAAAATGCTTGGCATTAATTAATGAATAGAAAAATACGCATCGGCATGGTTGGTGGTGGTAAAGATGCTTTTATTGGAAGTGTCCACAGAATAGCTTTAAGACTTGATGGGTATTATGAATTAGTTGCTGGATCATTTTCATCTGACTTTGAAAATTCAAAAGAAACTGGAAAAAATCTTGGTCTAGAAAATGATAGAATCTATAAAACCTATCAAGAGATGGCTGAAAAAGAGTCAACTAGAGCAGATGGTATTGATGTAGTTTCAATAGTAACTCCAAATCATTTACATGTACCTATTGCAAAAATTTTTGCAGAAAATGGGATACATATTATTTGCGATAAGCCAATTGGTATGTCTAGTAAGGAAGCAATAGATCTTAAAAAGGTAATTGAAAGCAAAAAATTAATATTTGCTTTGACACATAATTACACTGGATATCCTATGGTTCGACATGCAAGATCTTTAGTTCAAAAAGGGGACTTGGGTTCTTTAAGAGTTATTCAAGCTGAATATCCACAAGATTGGTTAACAACAAAAGCAGAGGATAGTGGATTAAAGCAAGCCGAATGGAGAACTGATCCCAATAGATCCGGCGCTGGTGGTTGTATAGGAGATATTGGAACTCATGCTTATAATTTGATTAGGTTTATAACTGGATTGGAGGTAGATGAAATTTCAGCTGATATTCATACATTTGTTGAAGGGAGAAAAGTAGATGATAATGCCCAAATAATGCTAAGATTTAAAGGGGGTGCAAAAGGATCAATATGGTCAAGCCAAGTAGCAGTTGGAAATGAAAATAATCTTAAAATTAGAATATATGGAGAAAATGCTGGAATTGAGTGGAGACAAGAAGATCCAAATTACTTGAGTTATACTAAATTTGGTAGCCCTGCTCAAAACATTACAAGAGGAAGCAATATTACTAGTGATGAAGCTAAAAATGTAACAAGAATTCCCCAAGGTCATCCAGAAGGTTATTTAGAAGGTTTTGCTAATATTTATAGTGATGTTTACAAAGAGCTATCAGCTAATATTGATAGACAAGAATATGATAAGTCAAATAATTGTTATCCTACAATTGATGATGGAATTGATGGAATGAAGTTTATAGAAAACGTTATTAAGTCAAGTAAGAATAATAGTAAATGGATCCAATTTAATTCTAATTAAATTTTGTTGATAAATATAATTAATAAAACCCATTTTGATCTTTTATTTTTTTTAATAATTTGAAATCAATTTTCTAGAATGATAAATTATGTTTACCATATCTCATGGTAAAAAAGAGACCGATATCGCATCGGTTAAAAGCGAGTTTTGGAAAAACAAACAAGGAGAGTGTATGAAAAGAATGCACAGAGTGTTAAGTTCGTTTAGCCGAGGCTCAAAGAACGCTAGGCTAAATCAACTTATGTTTCGAAACTTGAAAACTGTAGAAACTAATGCAAATGGCACAAGTGGATACGTTATCAAATCTGGAAAAAATTCAGGAGAAACATTAGGTCACTTAAAAAAAGAGGCTAAAAAGTTTTAGCTTAAAGAATGAGATATGGGGCAATCATATTTATATGCCCCATATTTTTTCCTTATTATTTTACTGGTGTCATAATTTTTTGACCTTCAACTCCCATCGCAACAACAATCGCTTTAACAGGAACATCTCCAATATTTTTTGATTCATGGACTACACCTACATCCTCTACGAATGCATCTCCAGCTTTATAGATATAACTTTTACCGCCTTGGGTAAGTTCAATCTCTCCTTGCTGAATCATTATTAATACCGGAAAAGAGTGGGTATGAGGAACAACTGGACCTCCAACGGGAACATTGAACTCAAAAGCAGTTATCTTTGCTTTGCCTGAAGGATATACTATATCGTTACCCATTCCAGTTTGACTTGTAGATATAATTCTCTTTACATGTCCATCAGCTAAAACTGAATTATTTATAACAAATATTGCAAATAGAGTGATTATTATTTTTTTCATAAATTACCTTTCTGATTAAGAGACGATTAAACATAAATGTTGTTTTTATACGATATGACAAAAAGGTTTTTAGAAATTATTTATTCCAAGAGACTTTAAACATTACTTCATTTCTTCTCATCATAGGTAATGTAAAGGGACCATTATACGTCGCTCTTATTGCAGGTCCGTTAATATTTATATTATCTTCAAGAAGCTTTTGATTCAGAATATCTCTGTGTTTTAAAAAATTATTATCAGATGCTCTACCTGAATACTGAATAACTGCAAAATGACCTTCTTTAATTGTTGAAATTTTTATATCTGGGTTATTTGGAAGAGGAGCATTATCTTTTGTAAATTTAGATGGTAAATAGAATTGCATATAATAACCTTCATCTTTTTCACCTTGAGTTACTGGAACTGTCATTTTAATTTCCTCAGATTTATTGTTTTGTCCTGAGATGTATCTAAAGAGTTTTCTAAAACTGTTATCATCATTTTTATTAACAACTTCTACAACCAACCTATCTTTATAGTGTCTTATCTCATAAGTATCAGTTGAATGAACTACATTATATGAAGCTTCTTCGTATGCCATTGATGAAGAATATTGGAAATAAAAAGATAAACAAATTAAAAAAAATATAATTATTTTTCTCATATTACTTACAAGTAATTTTCATTCATGAATAAGTTAATTCTTTTCATGCCCTCAACAATATCATCGGTGCTTCTAGCGTAAGAAAATCTTATCGTTGAATTACCTCTTTTTTGATCAAAATCTAATCCAGGAGTTATGGCAACTCCAGCTTTATTTAAAACTTCCTTACAGAAATTGAGGCTATCATTGGAGTATTTAGAAATATCAACATAAATATAAAATGCACCATCAGGAGGAGAAAATTTTCCTAATCCAGCTTTAGGTAATTCTTCTAAAAGTATTTCTCTATTTTTTTTATAAACATTTACATTTTCATTTAATTCAATGTTAGCGTCCATTGCTGATAACGCTGTTAATTGGCTTACATGTGGTGGACATATAAATAAATTTTGTGATAATCTTTCTACTTGTCTTACATGATCTTCTGGAACAATCATCCAACCTATTCGCCAACCTGTCATTGAAAAATATTTAGAAAAAGAATTTATAACATAACATTTGTCTGTTATTTCTAACGCTGTTGTGGGATTATTTTCATATTGAATACCGTGGTATATTTCATCACTTATAAAGCTAACATTATTTTCATGTGCAGTGTTTATTAAATTTTTTAGAGTCTCCTTATCAACCATCGATCCAGTAGGATTTGCAGGAGATGCAACAAGAATACCATTTAAATTATTTTTTTTTATATCTTCAGGTACTGGCTGAAATTTATTTTGTATTTCAGTTTGAATATCTACTGGAATTAAATCTTGAGATTTTAAAATTTGTCGGTAACTAGGATAGCCAGGTGCTGCTATACCCACTCTATCACCAATATTAAACAAAGATGTAAAAGATAAAATAAAAGCCCCAGATGAACCTACGGTTATTACAACTCTATTTGGATTTAAATCAATGTTGTACCAATCTCCGTATAACTGAGAGATACGTTCTCTCAAAGCAGGAAGTCCAAGAGTAACCGTATAGCCTAAGTTATTATTAGATATTTCTTTAGTGATAAATTTTTTTGCTAATTTTGGAGCTGGGGTACCTGGCTGCCCTACTTCCATATGTATAATATGTTTGCCATTTTTTTCAGCTATTCTAGCGGACTCCATTACATCCATTACAATAAACGGATCAACATTGCTTCTTTTTGAATTTTTCATTTTTAATTTGATTTTAAAAAAATTTATAAATTAATTTTAAAAGTTCTTGCAGATTTTTCTTCGGAAATTTTAAGAATTTTGAATTTAGATGTTTTATCTAATTTTTGACCTTTATTTGTCACAAATGATTTCATTTTTTTTACTTCTCCCTCAGGCATCTTTCTTGTGTACTTAAGTGTATGTTTTTTTGAGCCTATAACAAAGATCGTTTTCATAATTTCAATATATTATAAAGTATCGATTGATCCAATAATATTCAAGTTTTTATCTGTCACAACAATTTCACCAGAAGATGTTCCAATATTTAAAATTGCCCCAATAACTACGTAGTGCGTAACAAATACAATATTATTTTTATTATCTATGCTGTCTATAAATTCATAAAAATCTTTTATCTGTTTATCCTCATTAGCTGCAAATCTTATATCGTAGAATGAATTTAGAGCGTCAAATGTCTCAAAGTCATCAAAAGCGTATTTTGCGGTATCTTTACATCTGCACCACTCACTAGAATAAATATTATCAATTTTAATCTCATTTTTTTTAAAAATTAATCCAATTTTTTTTGATTGCTGAATTCCTATTTCATTTAAATTTCTTTGAGTATAACAGTTTTGCAATTCAAAATTTTCTGGATCACCATTACCTGGGGCAAGTGCATGTCTTATAAATATAAGTTTGCCTCCCTCTTTTAAAGATTCAATAACTTTGTCATTGGCAAATGAATAATTTAATTGAAACAATAAAACTGAAAAAATTAAAATTAATTTTTTCATCTTAAACAGATTGATCTTTAATTAGTTCCTTTATTTGAGGTATCATTATTTTTGGAGACCTCATTGATGGATAAATTTTTTTTACTCTTTCGTAGCTGCTTAAAGCTTTTTCATAGTTTTTTAATTTCATTTGCACTAAGCCTTGACCTGATAAAGCTCCAAAATGTCTTTTTTCTAATTTTAAAACTTCATCAATGTCGTCTTGTGACGCTTGATACTTACCCATCAAATAAAGAACTGTAGCTCGTTTATTCCACGCTTCAGCCCATTTTGGATCCAGTTCGATAACAGTTGTAAATATATCTTCAGCTTTTTGGTATTCTTGACTGTTCATAAATGATGTTCCTCTAGATAATAAACTGGTTAAGTTTTGATCTTTTGGATGAGTTGTCCAAATACCCCAAATTTTCATTTCAGTTTCCCTTGCTGAGATTTCGCCATCTTCTAAAAGTTTTTCAAAAAGTTTATCTAATTGATTATTATCTGCTGAAAGGACTGGATTAAAAAATAAAGTTAAGACTATTAAGATTTTTAAAATAATTTTCATTTATTCTTATTTTCCCCCAACAATCATACCTTCAACATGCATTGTTGGTGAATTGGTAGAATAATTAAATTCTAGATCATCAGCTAGAGTTATATTTTGAAAAATATTTTTTAAATTTCCAGCGATTGTTATTTCACTTACCGGACAAGAAAATTCACCATTTTCAATCATTATACCACTTGCACCTACGGAATAATCTCCATTAATAATATTTGTGCCGTGACCGATAGTTTCCTTTATGTAAAGAAGTTTTTTTTCTGATTTTATCAACTCACTAAAAGTTTTAGATCCGTTTTCAAAATACAGATTTGTTGTACCGCTTGCTCTACCATTAGACTTTCTGTTTATTTTTTTTCCATTGTAAGTGTCAATCAAATAATCCTGAAGTATTCCATTTTTAATTAAATCTAAATTAATTATACCTATACCTTCACTGTCAAAATAACGTGATCCATTAGCTTTTTTGATATTACCACGATCATGAATATTTATTTCAGTGTTGAATACTTTTTGGTTTAATTTGTCTTTTAAAAAAGTAGTACCTTTTGCAATAGCACTTGATGAAATGGCGCTAGCAAAAATTGAAAGAAAGTTTTTTGATATTCTTTTGTCAAATATAAGGCTAATTTTTTCACTTTTAATCTTTTTTGGATTTAATTTTTTTACAGCATGATCCGCTGCGATAGATCCAAGCTCTTTTGGTTTTAAAATGTCATTATAAAATCTTTTGCTAGTATATTCATAATCTCTTTCCATACTTCCATTGCTTTTAGAAACAACTTCACAATAAGCTGTAAATTGAGAAGTTTTATATCCATCAGCAAATCCATTTGAATTAGCTAATAAAAAATTTGATTTATTTTCCCCAAATCCTGAACCATTGGTATTTACAATTTTATTATTTGAAAAAGCCTCATCTTCTGCCTCTTTTATATAATTAATTTTGTCTTCATTACTCAAATGAGTTTCATCGTATAAATCTAAATCTTTCAAACCGCTAAAATGAAGATCTTTATCTGGCAGTGAATTATATTCATCTTCGGGTGTTATCTTCATTGTTTCAATACATCTATCAACTAATTCATTTAAGTTACTCTCTTTAAGGTTTGATGATGCAATTGAGGACTTTTTTTTTCCTAAATATGTAGTAAGAACAATTCCAAGATTTTCTGATCTTTCAGAACCATCTAATTTTTTATTCCTAACATTAATATTTTCAGATACAGAACTCTGTACCAAAATACTTGCGTCAGTTGAGCCAAGTTTTTTTGATTTGCTAAGACAAATATCAGCAATTTTTTTTAGATAATCTTGATCTTTAATCATTGAGATTACAATTGAGTTCCACCAACTGTCATATTGTTTATCAACAAAGATGGCTGTCCAACACCAACCGGAACACCTTGTCCTGCTTTTCCACAGGTGCCAATTCCAGGATCTAACATCATATCATTTCCAACCATTAAAATTTCTTTTAATGATGATGGTCCGTCACCTATTAGAGTTGCGCCTTTAATCGGAGCTCCTACTTTGCCATTAATTATTTCATATGCCTCTGTACAATTGAAAACAAATTTTCCTGATGTTATATCCACTTGACCACCACCAAAACTTACCGCAAATATACCCTTATCGACTGATTTAATCATTTCCTCTTGAGTGTTTGTGCCGCCTAACATAATTGTATTTCTCATCCTTGGCATTACGACATGTTTATAACTTTCTCTTCTTCCATTTCCTGTGGATTTTGTATTCATTAATCTGGCGTTTAATCTATCTTGCATAAAATTTTTTAGAATTCCGTCCTCTATTAAAACAGTTCTTTCGGTTGGAGTTCCTTCATCATCAATATTTAAACTACCTCTTCTATTATCTATTGTACCATCATCTATTATTGTAACTCCTTTGCTTGCAACTTTTTTTCCTACTAAATCATGAAACGCAGAAGTTTTTTTTCTATTAAAGTCACCCTCTAAACCATGACCAACAGCTTCATGAATTAAAATAGCAGGCCAGCCTGGTCCGAGTACAACTTTCATCTCTCCAGCTGGTGAGGGTTTGCTTTCTATGTTTGTGTTTGCAATCCTAAAAGCTTCATCGCAAACTTTTTTCCAGTTATCGTTCTTTAAATATTCATCATAATCTTGTCTTCCACCAATTCCATAAACACCAGTTTCTTTTCTTCCATTTTTTTCAACCATCACTGACATGTTAATTCTAACCAATGGTCGATTATCTGATAATAGCTCTCCACCAGATCTAATAATTTCAATATTTTTCTTCTCAGCTAAAAGACTAGCTGTAACTTGCTTTACACTACTATCTTTAGATCTGGCATACTCATTCATATTATTAAGTAACTCTATTTTTGATTTCATTGATTTGCTTTCAATCGGATCAATGTCTTTATAAAGTTTTTGATTAGTTTTTTTTATTTCTGAGTTGTAAGTGCCGCTATTGTTTTTTAAAGTAGATTTAAGATTATCACTTGAATTTTTTAACGATTTTTCTGAAATTTCATTTGAATGTGAGTAAGCCACGGTATCGCCTGTGACCGCTCTAAAACCATAGCCTAAATCAGAGGTATAGTTTGAACTTTTGATTTTATTATCATCTAAAACGATAGTTTCAGATTTTGTATCTTCGACGTAAAGTTCACCATCATCACAACTATTTAAAGTCTCTGAAACAATTTTATCAGCTTTTTCTAGAGATAATTCTGAGTTTTTTAGCAAAGAGGTCATAGATTATATTTAAGGGTGAATAATTTATAATCAAGAATGATATGCGCGATCATTGATCACATCAAAACACATAAATTAGCTAATTTTATCTAAAAAAAAATTGGTTAAATATTTTACAGTTGCTTTTGGGTTTTGTTCTGGAATGAAATGACCTGAATTTATTGCATGTCCTTCAATTTTTTTAGTTGTATATTTCTGCCAAATTTTTACTGGTTTGAACTGTCTACCAATTACACCCTTTTTTCCCCACAATACTTGAATAGGAATATTAAGTTTTTTCTTTCTGTCTTTTTTATCATGATCCAAGTCAATTGTTGCAGAAGCTCTATAATCTTCACATGATCCATGAATTCTTTTTGGTTGCTTAAAACATTTTAAATAACCTTCTTCAACTTTTCCAAATTTATGATTTCCAGACCATTTATCTAGGCAGTTTTTCATCCATTTTCTTGGATCACTCATAATCATTCTTTCAGGTAGCCATTTAGGTTGAATTAAAAAAAACCAATGAAAGTATGCTTTAGCAAAGTCTTTAGTTGTTAATTCATACATATCTAATGTGGGGCAAATATCTAAAACACTCAAAGCTAATATATTTTTTCTATGGTCCCTTGCTAATCTGTGAGCCACTCTTCCTCCTCTATCATGTCCAGCTACAAAGAATTTATAATAACCTAATTTTACCATTATTTGTTTCATGTCACTTGCCATTTCTCTTTTGGAATAATTAAAATGATTTTTATCTGAGGGTGGAGCTAAACTATTACCATATCCCCTTAGGTCTGCAGCGATAACTGTAAATTTTTTCGATAATTCTAGAGCAGTCTTGTGCCACATTAAATGTGTTTGTGGATAACCATGAAGCAAAAGTAACGGTGGACCTTTACCTCCTACTCTACAGAAAATTTTACCTTTTCTAACTTTTACGTATTTTGACTTAAAACCTTTAAACATGCTTAATAATATGAATTTTTGAAAGTATAACTAATGAAAGCTTAGTATCAATATTAATAATATTTAATTTGAATTTACTTTGTGCACCTGTATAAATTCGGATTTGTGAGAATTGAAGAAGAATTAAAACTAGATTATTCAGACGTCCTTTTTAGACCTAAAAGAAGTACGCTACAAAGTCGTAAAGATGTAAATCTTCTAAGAACATACAGATTTAAATATAGTAAAAATGAGTGGTCGGGTATTCCTATAATGGCTGCAAATATGGATGGGGTCGGAGAGCTTGGAATAGCTGAGAAATTATCTGAATATGGCATGATTACATGTTTAACTAAACAACATGATGTAAAAAAAATAAAACAATTTAAAAAAATTAAATCTATTTATAAAAATATAGCTATTAGCATTGGTACTAAAAAAGAAGATTTTGAAAATTTAAACAAAGTTTTAAGAGAGTTTGGATTTATAAAGTTCATTTGTATTGATGTTGCTAATGGTTATTCTGAATACTTTAGTAAATTTCTTAAATCTGTAAGAGATAAATATCCTACAAAAACTATTATAGCTGGAAATGTAGTTACTGCAGATATGACGCAAGAACTTATTTTATCTGGTGCAGATATTGTAAAAGTTGGGATTGGTCCAGGAAGTGTTTGTACAACAAGAATTCAAACAGGAGTTGGCTACCCTCAATTAAGTGCTGTAATTGAATGTGCTGATGCAGCACATGGTTTAGGAGCTCATATAATTGCAGACGGTGGATGTACATGTCCTGGAGATGTTGCAAAAGGTTTTGGTGGTGGTGCGGATTTTGTAATGTTAGGTGGAATGTTTGCAGGTCACGACGAAGGTAAAGGGAAAATAGTTAAATCAAACGGCTCAAAATATATTGAATTTTATGGTTCAAGCTCTGAAACAGCAAATAAAAAGCATTATGGAGGATTATCAAATTACAGAAGTAGTGAAGGAAGAACTGTAAGAATTAAATATAGAGGAAAAATAAAAGATACAATTCAAGATATTCTAGGTGGCGTTAGAAGTAGTTGCACATATGTGGGTGCTCCTTCATTAAAACAATTAAGTAAATGTACTACTTTTGTAAGAGTTGCAAAACAATTTAACGATACTTTCACAAAATAAAAATGAAAGAGTATAAAATTGCATCCATTGCAGGAGATGGAATTGGCAAAGAAGTAGTTCCAGAAGCTCAAAAAATTTTAAAAGAAGTTGCCAATCAACATCAATTTAAATTACGAATTGATGAATTTGATTTTTCATCGTGTGATTATTATGAAAAACACGGAAAAATGCTGCCTGATGATTGGAAGGATAAAATAGGGAGTCATGATGCTATATTTTTTGGCGCTGTTGGAATGCCAGATCGATACCCAGATCATGTTACTTTATGGGGATCACTACTTCAGTTTAGAAGAGAATTTGATCAATTTATAAATCTAAGACCAGTAAAATTATTTGAAGGTGTAAATGCCCCACTAGCTAACAAGAAACCCGGCGATATTGATATGATGATAGTTCGAGAAAATACAGAGGGAGAGTATTCTTCAGTTGGTGGAAAGATGTATCAAAACACTGAAAGAGAAATTGTAATTCAAGAAACTATTATGTCAAAACATGGGATAGACAGAGTACAAAAGTTTGCATTTGAATTAGCAAAAAAACGTAAAAGAAAAAAATTAACTAATGCTACTAAATCTAATGGTATATCAATTACTATGCCTTACTGGGATGAAAGATTTAATGAAAACAAGAAAAGCTATCCTGAAATTGAAACTGATCAATTTCATATTGATATATTAACTGCAAGATTTGTTTTAACTCCTGAATGGTTTGATGTTGTCGTGGCTTCAAACTTATTTGGTGATATTTTATCAGATCTAGGGCCAGCATGTACTGGAACTATAGGCATTGCACCTTCTGGGAATATTAACCCTACAAACAAATATCCATCATTATTTGAACCGGTGCATGGTTCAGCCCCAGATATAGCAGGAAAAGGTATTGCTAATCCCGTAGGACAAATATGGTCTGGTGCCATGATGTTAGATTATTTGGGAGAAAAAGAAGCTGCATCAAGAATAGTAAAATCAATCGAAAAGACTTTATTAGAAAAAAATAATAGAACAAAAGATTTAGATGGTGATAGCAACACCACAGAATGTGCTAGTAAAGTTCTAAGCAACTTGTAGATATTGAATTGCAAAAAAAATTGTACCTATAGAGGCAAAAGTAGAAATAAATAGAGCTTTAATAATATTTTCAGGACTAACATTGTAAGCTGAACATAATACTACCGCAGTGTGTCCACACGGTGCTACACTTACAAAAAATGCACCTGGTATTTTTTCAGGTAATCCAGCATCAAAAAATATAAATGCTATGATTAATAAAATTAGCGGAGATATTACCAACTTTAAAATAGAGATGGTTGAAGTTAATTTATTAATAACTTTGTGAGTATAAAAAGAAAGAGTAATACCAATTGCAAACAAACCAACAGGAGAAACACAGGCCGCTAAAACAGATAGCACGTAATCAATCGGCGTATTATCAATTTTATAGTTAAATATAAAAAGCAAAAGTCCAATTAAAATTGAAAATATCATTGGATTAAAAGTCACATTCCTCAGAAAAAACAGTAATTTAATATTTTTTTTTGTAGTTAATTCTAAGAAAAAAGTAATCACAGATAGTAATATAACTCCATCCATTAATATTATACTGGTAACTTGTGTTATAACTTCTGTTCCAAAATAAATTTTTGTAATTGGTAATAATAAAGTTACGTGGTTAGACAAGGAAACCATAAGTGACCATATAATTGACTCAGGTATGGGTCTTTTAAAAAGTTTACTTGTCACAAAAAAAGTAAGCAAACCTAGAGAAGCTTGCATTAAAAAATATGAAATTATTTGCTTAATGTCTACCTGTCCAATTTCACTCTGTGCAACAAATTTTATAATTAGTGCAGGTACTGCAACGTAGAATAAAAATAAGTTTAAAACTTTTGCATGGCTTAGATCAAATATTTTCAGTCTTCCAAATATAAATCCAAGCAAAGTTATAAAAATAAAAGGTGTTAACCCAAGAAAGATGGAATACATTTGATTATAATATTGTTATTCTGTGAAGAATTCTATTTCCTTTAAAAGGAGTAGCTTGATGAAGCATTGCTCTATTATCCCAAATAGCAAGCTGGTCTTTTTCCCATTCTAAAGCATATTGAAATTTTTTTTTAGTCTGGTGACTGAATAAAAAATTTTTTAATTTATTTTTAAGTTTAGTCATATTTGTGTTAAATTTTATAAAGTGTCCAGGGCTACAGTATATAGTTTTTTTATTATTAATAGTTTTAATAATCTTGTGACTAGCAATTAATTCTTTTGAAATTTTTCCCTTTTCTTTCTCTCTTTCAACTGTAGTAATTGATATAGGTCCATGTGATGAGTAAATGCCTTTTAATTTATTAAGTCTAATTTTCTGATTATTAGTCAGTTTTTCATATGCTAAATACTGTGAAGAAAACTCAGTATTTGCAACACCTTTTTTTGGTACCAATTTTGATAGCAACATTGTGTATCTTGGTGGTTTTTTTGTATATGAAGAGTCTGTATGAAATTGTTCACCAAAGCTTGGTCCCTTGTCTGAGGATTTTCTTTGTACAACAGTAATTTGTGGGTATTTTTTATTTAATCCCCTCAACCTTGGATAGTTCGCAGGTTTCCCAAATTTTTGTGCAAAATTTAGATAAGCTTTAGAATTAAGCTTTTGTTTTGGAAAATAAATCATACCATATTTATCAAGTGTAGATTTTATTTGTTTCAATTCATTTTTATTAATTTTATTAAGATTGCAAATAATCTCTGCTGCCTTATTTTTTTTGGGAATAATTTTAAACATTAGGCATTTTTAATATTTTTTTGATTAAGTGGCTTTTGAATTAATGAAACAGGATATTTTTTCTTTTCTATTTCAATAGACAAATTTTTATCAATTAAATTTTCAATTGTATTTCCAGAATTTACATAACCAAAAGATATATTTTTTTCAAAATTAAATGAATAATTCCCTGAAGTTGTTCTACCAATTATTTTATCATCTAAGTAAATCGGTTCTTCATGAAGCAGCAGAGGTTGTCCTGGTTTATTATCTTTAAGAACCATCATAGCCAACAATTTTTTTGGTTTTTGATCTTTAATTTTTAATAAAGCTTCTTTTCCAATAAAATTAATATTTTTTTTATAACTGATAGCAAATTGAAGTCCTGCTTGGTATTGATTCTCCTCGGGGGATATATCATGCCCCCAATGTAAAAACCCACTTTCCATTCTCATTATATCCATTGCGTGCGCCCCACATAGAGATAAATTATGATTTTTACCTTCATTGACTATAGTTAAGAAAAGTTTTTTGCTATCTTCTATCTTTACATATAACTCAAATCCAATTTCACCCACATATGATAATCTTTGAGCCCAAACATCAATTCCATCTATATTCACCTTTTTACCATGACTAAATTTTATTCCTTCATTTGAAAAATCATTATCACTTATATTTGATAATAGTTTTCTGGTATTTGGTCCATACAATCCTAAGCATGCAAAATCCTCTGTTACATCTTTAAAGTTTATTTTTTCTGAGAGGTATTTTTTTATATGAAATTTATCGTGTTCTCTTGTTGCAGCTGGACCTATTATTCTAAAATGATTTTTAGTCAGGCAAGTTATAGTTACATCTGCCTCTATACCACCATCTTCATTTAGCATCTGGGTGTAAGTTGATCTACCCTCAACATCTTTTATATTTGCTGTACACAATTTTTGTAATTCATCATGGACATTTTCTCCAGCAAGATCAAATTTAGAAAAAGGTGTTAATTCGAATAAACCGACATTTTTTCTTGTATTTTTGGTCTCATATTCAGCAGATGGATACCAATTTTGATAACCAAAACTGTATTCATATTCAGCTTTTGCACCATTTAAAGAATACCACATGGGTCTCTCAAAACCGCCTGAAGATCCAAAACAAGCACCTAATTTTTTTAATTCTTCATGGTATGGTAAAGTGATTTGGTTTCTTGAAGTTTGATGTTGTTTATATGGCCAATGCATTCCATATAAATCGCCAAGTGTCTCTGTCACTCTTTCCATAATAAATTTTTTTGAAGAATGGAATTGTTGAAATCTTTTTATATCTACCGAGAATAAATCCTCATTAATATGTCCATTGATCATCCATTCAGCAGTAACTCGACCTGCGCCACCTGAACTTGCTATACCGATGCTATTAAACCCGCAACAAGTGAATAAGTTTTTTATTTCTGGAGTCTCTCCTAATAAATATTGTGTATCAGGTGTAAAAGATTCTGGGCCAGAGAAAAATTTTCTAATTCCAGCATTTTCTAACATTGGCAATCTATGAAAAGATTTTTTTAAATAAGGTTCAAAATGATCAAAGTCATCTGGCAATTCTCCAAAAGAAAAATTTTCTGGTACAATACCAGTATCTTTAAAAGCAGGTTTGGCATTTGGTTCAAAAATTCCAACTAACATTTTCCCAGCATCTTCTTTTAGATAAAGACAATTATTATAATCTCTCAAAACTGGTAAATTTGTAGGTAGATCTTTCATCGGCTCCGTGATCACATAAAAATGTTCATTAGGATATAATGGAATACTCACATTCATTTTTTCACCAATTTGCCTAGACCACATACCAGTAGCTAGAACAATATACTCACAATCTATTTTTCCTTGTTCAGTCTCTACTCCAACTATAGATTTATTTTTGACCAAAATTTTTGTAACAGGTGTTTTTTCAAAAATTTTTGCACCTTCCATCCTAGCCGCTTTTGCTAAAACGTTGGTGACACCTACTGGATCAGCCTGTCCATCTTTAGGCATAAAAACACTTCCAATAATATCCTCGTTATTTACTACTGGGTATAAATCTTTTGTTTGTTTTTTATCTAAAACTTGCACTTCAACATCTGATAATTGAGCTGTCGTTGCTTGTCTTAGTAACTCTTGCATTCTATCATTTGTTGTTGCAACTGTAATTGCACCATTTTGTTTTAATCCAATTGATAAACCAGTCTTTTTTTCTAAATCTTGGTAAAGATCTAAAGTATATTTTCTAAGTTTTGTTATAGTTGATGATGCTCCTAATTGGCCCATAAGACCGGCAGCGTGCCAAGTTGTTCCTGATGTCAATTGATCTCTTTCTAATAAAACGACATCTTTCCAGCCAAATTTAGCAAGATGGTATGCGCATGATGTGCCTGCAACACCACCTCCAATTACTACAACTTTTGAGCTTTTTGGTAATTCTTTATCCATGGATTTATTATTAACGTACAATAATAATTAAAAACAGACAATGTGGTCAATATGAATTGGTCTTTTAATACCAAATTTTTCATCTATCTCATGTTGATGAATATGATGAGAATGTACGAATACAGGAATTTGTAAGTTACTTTCAGTTTTAAGGGTGTAGATAAAATTTGTTCCTCTGAATTTTCGATCAACTACTTCCAATTTTAAATTACTTTTGTCATCATGCTCTAGATCTTCAGGTTGCAATAAAAGTTTAACATCAGATCCATTAGGGTAATGTTTTACAAAATTGCCTTGGATTGTTCCTAGATCTTTATTTTCTAAACTATTCTCACTTGTTACTTTTGCTGGAATTAATATTCCTCTATTTAAAAAATTTACAACCTCAATTGAATTTGGAAAGTGATAAACATTGTATGGGTCGTCAAATTGTTTAAGTTGTTTATTTAAAATAATTCCACACTTGCTTCCCAAATAAAAAGCTTCATATGAGTCATGTGTTACAATAATAGTTGTTATTTTAGATTTGCTTAATAATTGTTTTAACTCAACTTGAATTTCTTCTTTAAAACTTTGATCAACATTTGAAAGTGGTTCATCTAGAAGAAGTAAATCTGGATTAGAAACTAATGATCTTGCAAGCGATGCTCTTTGAGCTTCTCCAGCACTTATTTCATGAGGATATTTATTTAATATTTTTTTTAGGTTTAAAAAACTAATTATTTCTTTTGGATTTATTTTCTTTTTCTTTTTACTTTTTTTTTCAGTACCAATTAAAATATTTTTTTCTACGTTGTAGTGAGGAAATAAACTATTTTCTTGAAAAGCAAGTGATATGTTTCGGTCCTCTGGTTCAACATGTTTATTTTTTGAGGACATTAACTTGTTATTTATTGTTATTGATCCATTAACGATCTTCTCTAAGCCAGCAATAGTTCTTAAAATTGTTGTTTTTCCTATTCCAGATGGCCCTAATAGACAAATTATATCGCCTTCATTTTGAATTGAAAAAGAGACGTTTTTTACTTTAGTTTGACCACTAACTATAAAGTCAACATTTTTAATTTCTAAAAAATTTTTACTCATTATTATCTTTTAAAATATATTTAGAAGATATTGTAATAAAAAAAGCTGCAATTAAAATTAAAAATAATGATGGTACTGCTGCTGCTTCAAGCATGTCCTCGGATGCAGAAATATATGCTGTTGTTGCAAATGTTTCAAAATTAAAAGGTCTTAAAACTAAGGTAATTGGTAATTCTCTAATTATTTCCAGCGAAATTAGTATAATTACAAATAAAAGTGAATTTCTTAAATATGGAATGTGGATATTAAAAAAAGTCTTTCTTTTTGAATAACCAAGTAGATAGGCACTTTCATCAACTGAAAAATTTATTTTTTCATAACCAGATTTAATCCCATTAAATGCTAATGAATAAAAACGAATGAAATAAACAATTATTAATCCTAAGATTGACCCAATAAATATTTTTTTAATAGATAAAAAACCAAGAGATTTAATTATATTATTATCAAACCATGCAATAAAAGTTATAAAGGCTACAGCTAATATTACACCTGGTATTGCATATCCTGATATTGATAGTGTCGATAAAAAATTAAGAGTTTTATTTTTTGAAACACGGTTACCATAATTTGAAAGCAATGCAAAAAATATTAAAACAATACTGGATAGTGTCACTAAATATAAAGTATTTAATAAAAGGTTAATTACATTTACATCAAAAAAGTTTTCTGGAAATTTAATTGTCCAATAGACCATTTGACTTAATGGGAATAAAAAACTAAAAAAAAATAATAGAAAACAAAACAAGAATGCAAAAAAAGAATTTATACCTGAGAGTTTTATTTTTTCTTTTTGTTTAAATCCACCTCTAGAGTCCAAATGATATTTTGCCTTTTTTCTAGATAGTTTTTCTGTTAAAAATAAAATGAATATGAATAATAGTAAAAAGAAAGATATTCTATTTGCAAAAGCTAAATCATCAAATGTTATCCATGCATTATAAATACCTGTTGTAAGAGTATTAACTGAAAAAAAGTCAACAGCTCCAAATTCTGCTAATGTTTCCATTGCAACTAAAGATAGACCTGCAACAATTGCAGGTCGTGAAGCAGGTAAAATAATAAAAAAAAAAGATTTAAATTTCGAAAAACCTAAGTTTTTTCCAAGTTCAATTAAGTTTTGTGATTGATATAAAAATGAAGATCTTCCTAATATGTAAACATAAGCGTAAAGTGAAAATGAAATTGATAAAATTAATCCAAACATACCGTCAAATTTTGGTATATGTTGATTAAATTCGCCTTCACCAAATAAGGTCTTTAATATAGTAAATGCTGTTCCGTAATTATCAAAGAAGGCAAATAACGAATATGCATATATATAAGGTGGAATTGCAAAAGATAAAATTAAAGCCCATTTAAAAAAATTAACTCCAGGAAATTCATAAAACGATACTAAATATGATGCTCCTACTCCCAAGATAAAAGTTAAAATTAAAACACCAATCAAAAGCAATAAAGAATTAAGAATATACTCAAATAGAAAAGTGGATTTTAAAATTTCAAAATATCGAGAAGTTTCTTCAAAAAAACTAATTGAAACGGTTATAATTGGAATAATAACAAGTAATGAAACTAATAAAGAGCTTAAAAACCATATATTAAGTTTGTTTGAATTCATAAGAGTAATTTAATTTAATCTTCAATATAGTCTCAATTGAATAATTTAAAAGTGCCTACGAAAGATACATAGGCACTTTTATTAAGAAAAGGTCAGATATTGAATACTTTTAGAATGTGCGGAAAATCTTTAGTATTTATCTCTGAGAACTTTCTTTTATTTATTCTATTGTTAATTTTTTTACACTCCTCAGCACATGGGACACATGGCTTGGCTGATTTATTGTAATTAACATCAGATATAAATTTTTTTTTATTCGTCAATGTTACTTCCAACCTGCAGCTGTCATTACTTCTAATGCGTCTGCTTGTTTATCTCCATAACTAGCAACACTTGTGGTTAAATCTTGTTTAAAATCTAAACCTAAGTTGTTTACTACTAATGGGTTTGGTGACACACCTGAAATCATCGGGAACTCGAAAGTATTATTAGTGAAATGTTCTTGAGCCTCAGGTGATAATAAATAATCTACAAGTGCAATTGCATTAGCTTTATTTGGAGCACCTTTAACAAGAGCAGCACAACTAATGTTCATATGTGTTCCTCTATCGTTTTGATTAGGGAAAAATGCTTTTACTTTTTTAGCAGCTGCTTGTTGTTCTGCACCTTTGTTCCCTGATAACATCAAAGCTAAATAGTATGTGTTTGCAACTGCAATATCTGCTTCTCCTGCTGCAACTGCCATAATCTGAGCTCTATCATTACCTTTTGGATCTCTAGCCATGTTAGCAACAACACCTTTTGCCCACTCTCCAGCAGCTTTTTTCCCATTATTTTTTACTAATGATGCTACTAAAGATTTGTTGTAAATATTGCTAGATGCTCTTATTGCAATTCTACCTTTCCATTTAGGATCAGCCAGACTTTCATAAGTTAATCCAGATAATTCGGCACCACTAACTCTTTCTGGAGCGTAATAGACTATTCTAGCTCTCTTAGCTACACCAACCCAGTGAGTTGTTCTAAAGTTTTTTGGAACTGAAGATTTGATAGTTGGTGAAACAAGTCCTGCTTGCGTCATACCTTTTGCTTTAAAAGCACCACATCTTCCTGCATCTGCTGTGATATAAAGATCAGCAGCTGAGTCTGTACCTTCCTCGATCATTCTTTTTTCTAAAGCTCCAGCTTTACCATTAATTAAATTTACTTTAATTCCAGTTGCTGCAGTAAATTTACTATAAAGTTCTGCGTCAGCTTTATAGTGTCTAGCATTGAATATATTCACCTCATTTGCTATCGCAAAAGTAGAAACAAATAAGGATAATATTAATGCTGAAATTGATATTTTTTTCATTAATCTCTCTCTATGTTAATTGTTAATGTATTTATAATGATTTTGAGAACTATTCGCAATGAGAATGATTATCAATCTCAATAGTGTCGCACACATAAATTAAGTGATTTTAAGG
>LULO01000270.1_pt1 | contig 29847 bp, 32 predicted proteins | sample 728121 | NCBI WGS metagenome assembly LULO01 (sample SAMN03860287, study PRJNA289734) | marine metagenome | biome: seawater column; feature: ocean; material: water; isolation source: Red Sea water column Station 149 - depth 50m | place: Saudi Arabia: Red Sea | collected 2011-10-15 | depth 50 m | reverse complement strand
GTGTAGATTTTAATCATCAATAATAATCCTTAAATGTGCTCAGATTTCTATGAAAGTTTAACTTATCTATATACTCCTTTGGATCTTTAATTTTAATGATAGCTTGTTTGGGAGTATTTAAATAATCATAAGATCTAGTCAAAAGATATCTTAAAGCCGATCCTCTACATAATGTATTTAAATTTCTTTTTTCAATTTCAGTTAATTTTCTAACAGATTGGTAGCCCTTTAATAAATTTGAAGATCTTTTTTTATCTAATACAAATTTTCTATTTTTCTTTTTAAAACATAAAGCATTAATGCAGGTTGCTAATTCATAAGATAAAAAATCATTAGCTGAAAAATAAAAATCTATAAATCCATGAAATTTACCTTTATTGAAAAAAATATTATCAATAAATAGATCGCTATGAATTATTCCATTTGGCATTTTTTTAGGCCATTTTTTTTTGAGATCTTTCAAATCATCTTTCATTAAATCTTTTAGGTTTTTTGACAATTTATTAATTTTATTGTCTATTTTATTTAGAATTGATCCCCATGAATTAATCGATAGAGAATTTTTTCTATATAATATTAATTTTTTTGAAGCCTCATGAAGTAGTGCTGCATTTTTTCCAACTATAAAACAATCCTTATTATTTAGTTGTTCTTTATCTTTTCCTTCCAGGAAACTGACAATACAAGCTTTTTTATTTTTTAAGTTAAATAAATATTTACCCTTTTTATCTTTTATAGGCACTGGACATTTTACTTTTAATCTAGATAGACCAGACATAAGATTTACAAAAAATGGAAGATCCTTTTTCTGAACTCTTTTTTCGTAAATAGTTAAAATATATTTATTTTTCTTTGTATTTAAAAGGAAGTTGGCATTTTCAATACCTTTTTTTATACCTGAATAATTTTCTGTTTTTCCAATATTATATTTCTTCTCGATAAATTTTATCTGCTTATTATTAATTTTAGTATAAACAGCCATTAATTTAATTTTCCAGGAATTTTAAAAGTAATATTTTCTTTTACGATTTCTACTTCTTCTATGTTGACTGTAAATTGATCTTTTAACTCTGCTATAAATTTTTCAACAAGTATTTCTGGTGCTGAAGCACCTGAGGAGATTCCAATCGTATTACATCCTTTAATTTTATCTATAGGCACTGGACTTTCTGAATGTATTAACTCAGCAGAACTACAACCAGAGTTTTTAGCAACCTCAACTAATCTTACCGAGTTAGATGAATTCCTACTTCCAATTACAAAAAACATATCACATTTATCTGCTATTTCTTTAACTGCTGATTGTCTATTTGTTGTTGCATAACATATGTCATCTTTTTTAGGTTCTTTAATACCTGGATATTTAGATTTTAAAGCTGCAATTATATCTTTGGTATCATCTACAGATAGTGTTGTTTGAGTTATGAAAGATAGCTGTTTATTTGAGATATTTTCATACTTATTTGCATCCTCAATATTTTCAATCAAATCTATTGAACCTTTTGGTAATTGACCCATAGTTCCAATGACTTCTGGATGGTTTTTGTGTCCTATTAATAATATATGATGACCTTGTTTGTTTAAGTTTTCTGCTTCTCTATGAACTTTAGATACTAGAGGACACGTTGCATCTACAAACATCATATTTAAATTAGAAGCTTTCTCTGGAACAGATTTTGGCACTCCATGTGCTGAGAATATAACTGGTCTAGACTTATCTTTGATTTCATCTAATTCTTCAACAAATATCGCTCCTATTTTTTTTAAACTTTCTACAACATGTTTGTTATGTACAATTTCGTGTCTCACATAAACTGGAGCACCAAATTTATCTATACTCTTTTTTACAATTTCAATTGCTCTATCAACTCCTGCACAAAATCCTCTTGGTGCAGCTAAATAAATTTTTAAATTTTTGTTACTCATTTTCATCCTTTTTAAAAAATGGAATTAAAAATACTATACAAGCAATAAAAAAAAACAGGCTTCCAAACATGGCCCAAAAACTTCCTACACTTGAGATGATGAAACCAATTGAAGATATAATGAACAATATCCATCCAATTAGATTTATAGTTTTATTTTTCATTTTTTTTCTACCATGAATTCAAGTAAAATATGAGGAAAGGTCAATGAAGCCAATCCAACAAATATTATTTTAATAATACTTTCATCTATACCAAATTTTTCTGAAATAAAATAAAAAACTATTAAATACATTATTGCTGTGATTACTGTAAGTGGAATAATTTTTCGTAAAAAAATAGGAAATCCTTTCATCAAATTTTTATTTATTTCACTAATTAAACTTAGTGAGTGTCTTATAGAATGAAGAAAGCAGAAATAAATTGTGAAAGCCAATATAGGGTTAAAAAAATAGTTTAAAATAATTATTGAAAAACTATCTAAAAAAAGAATTGATCTTAAATCATTATTATTACCTCTATATATAAGAAAATTACTTAGCACTGATAATATAACTAAAGGAATTAAAAAATTATTAGCCACAATATTTTCGTCTATTGAAAAATTTAACATTTTAAAAATTTCGATTGTCTCAGCTTTATGAAACAGTAAGGGTGCTGAAATAACTAATGATCCTTTAATGAAATAAAAAATTTCTAAAAAATTAGCATTTTTTGTTTCGATAAAGTCACTATCCTCTTTGCCAAAATGATATGCTGCAACTATTAAAAAAAGCGAAAGCAACAATATTGGACTTAAAATCCAAATTAAAATAACAAAAATAGCAATACCTATATAAGTTATATAGAACACTTCTGTATTTTTAATTTTATAAATTTTTAAAAGTTTTTTACCCTTTTCATGATCCAGCGCACCGTGAGAGATACCAATTGTAAGAATTAAAAAAAAACTAAAAAGTATAAACGAATTATCTCTCAATACCTCAAAGGCAGAAAAAAAAATACAGATATTAAAAAAAATAATAGAATGAAAAAAATTTATTTTGTTGATCATTATTTAAATACAGCTTTAATAAAAATCCATTTTGGCATCTTTAATATAATGGATAAGTCCTCGAAAATATTACTTTTATTGGAAAGGAAATTTATTACTGTTTTTGACTTGCTTTTAAACATTTTGAAGAAAATATTTGGCATGATCTCTGGCTTTTCAGCTAGGACTTTCAAAAAAACATTATCTAAAAACTTATACTTACTTTTTATATTGAAAGCTCTAGTTTGGGTTATTTTATCAATGTTTTGGGTAATATATTCTGCTTGTTCTTGAATATTTAGGAAAGTATAGCCAGTACTTAAACGCGTCATACCTCCAGCAGTTCCAATATTAATCGTATTTTTGTCGTTTTTAAATTTTGGATAAAATAATGGTATGGCCCCAACTTCTTTATAATTAATTTTATATTTTTTTAATTTTAGAGTGTTTTCGATGTAATCAGTAATTTGTTTATCATAATCTTTTTCACTATCATCTTCCATTTTTGAAAGCCACGTAGTTTCGATTAAAGCTGATTTTTTTGAATAGGGTAGTGTATAGAAAAAATGAACACTTTTTTTTTGATCACAATCAAAGTCCATTAAATTCATTATTTGATCATCAAAAAAATCTTTTTCGGTTTCAATCTCAACACCTTGAAAGTGTTGCCATAAATTAGAATCTTTATTCTCAAGATTTGGCAGACTGTTAAATAAAATTGCGTTTTCTGTATTTACTTCACTAATATCTTTAAAGAATTGAATATTAGGATTTTTATTGATTTTATTTAAAATTTTTTTGTAGAATAGTCCACTATCAATACTTTCGTAAGGAGTTTCTTTACAATCTTTATATTCAACATTTCCTTTAAAATTGATTGTATAATCTTTCCATCTTTTTTTTACACAGTCATCAAACTTGTGAGGTACAGTTTTCCAATATGACCAAGTTTTATCTCTTTTATATTCATCTCTTTTTTCAATAATTGCTAAAGTCTTATTTTTAAGTTTATCGTGATACTCTAACTCATAAGCCAATGTTAAACCTGCACAGCCACCTCCAATAATTATGTAATCAAAATCTTTCATTATACTCAATATCTTGCATTATTATCTCATGCTCTTTTATTGTAAGTTTTTTATCTTCTTTTACAAAATATAATTTAATTAAATCACCAATAGATAGCACTGTATGTAAGACTTTTCCCAAATTGTTTACATAAATTTTTCCTGATTTATTATAATTTTCTAAGTTTCCTTTTTTTAAGATTTCATTTCCAATTTGTCTATATACTCGTCTTGCAACCAAAATCGAAAATCTTAAAAAGAATGGAATTTTTTTAATTGATATAAAAGAATTATTATAAAATTTGTCAGCGATTTTTAGAATTCTTTTAATTTCATCAAAATTCTTTTTTATATAAAACCTATTATTGCTTTCATCTTCAATAACATCTCTTGAAATATTAGTTAATTGCATTGCAATACCTAAGTCAATCGCTCCTAAAAGTGCTGATCTTTCTTTGACATTTAAAATTTTTGCCATCATTAATCCAACTGTTCCAGCCACTCTATATGAATAAACATATAGATCTTTGTCAGTGTTGATTTCTACTTTTGATTTTATATCAGCCTCGACGCCATCGAATAAATCATCAATTATTTTTTGTGATATTCCAAATTTGTTTATTAAAGCCCACATATTTTTAATTATTTGGTTATTTTCATTTTTTAATTTGAAATCTTCTTTGAAAGTATTGAAATTTTTTAATTTCGTATCAAGATCACCTTTTTCATCTGCTATATTGTCTATGTATCTGCAAAAATCGTACAAATTAGAGCAATCAGAGTAGACTTGTTTTGGTAAAAAGAAACCTGCCCAATTAAAAGATTTAGCGTATATCGACAAATAATTTTGTTCATTCATTACAAAATTTTATCTAAGACCTTTGCGGATGATAGGACCCCTGGAACACCAGCTCCAGGATGAGTGCCCGCTCCAACAAAATATAAACCGTCATAAACCTCAGATTTATTATGAAATCTAAAGTATGCTGATTGAGAAAATTTTGGCTGAATTGAAAAACCAGAGCCATATTTTGTGTTTAATTCATTCTCAAAATAATCAGGAGTTAAATAAAAATCATCTACAATATTTTCTCTTAAGTTAGGTAATAAACTTTTTTCCATTTTATCTATCACAAGTTTTTTTAGATTCTCACCTTCGATTGACCAGTTTATTCCTGATTTATTATTAGGTACAGGCACTAATACATAAAAGCAATCATGGTCTTTTGGTGCCATACTTGAATCTGTTGCGGTAGGTCTATGTAGGTAATAGCTTATATCGTTATTTAATTTTTTGTTTACAAATATATCATCCAAGTGTTCTTTGTACTTATCGCCAAACTTTATAGTATGATGTTCAACATTTTCGTATTTTTTCTTTGTTCCAAAATAATAAACAAACAAACCCATTGAATATTCCATTCTATTTATCTTCCAATTAAATAAGGTGTTATATTTTTGATTATTTAGCATTTTTGAATAAACACCGGGAGGATCTGCATTACAAACTACGTTATCTGCTTTAATTTCCTCATCTTCACTTGTCACAACCCCGACAACTCTTTTATTTTCTGTAAGCAAGTTTTTAACTTCTTTACCTTTAATAATTGTAACATCTTCTTCTAACATCAATTTCTCAAAACCTTTTATGATTTGTCCCGTTCCACCCATAGAATAATGAATTCCCCATTTTTTTTCTAAATACAAAATTAATCCATATATAGAGGTTGTAGTAAAAGGGTTTCCACCCACCAATAATGGGTGCATACTAAATAGCCTTCTTAGTTTTTCATTTTCAATAAAACCGCTAACCAAAGAATAAACAGATTTATAACTTTTTAAACTTAGCAATGCAGGAATTTGCTTAAACATAAATGAAGGTTTATCAAATGGCACATCTGATAATTCTGAATAACCCTTATCAAATATTTTTTTTGTAAATTTAAGTAAATTTCTGTAACCCACAACATCTTTATGATTAATTATTGCAATCTGTTCTTCCATTTTCTTTTCATCGGCTGAGTAATCAAAATGGCTTCCATCTTCGAAAACAAATCTGTACCAAGTATCTAAATCTTTTATTTTTATATAATCATCTGGATTTTTATTAAAAAGTTTAAAAATTTCATAAATTAAATAAGGAGCAGTTATTACAGTTGGTCCACCATCATAAGTAAACCCATTACTTTTAAATACTCTCGCTCTTCCACCTAAATCTTTTTGTTTTTCAATTAAAGTAACTTTATGACCTTTTGCTCGAAGTCTAAGAGCTGCCGCCATACCACCAAAACCTGATCCAATTACAATGGAATTCATATTTCTTAATTTACATTATTTTTATAAAATTTGATAAACTATCTTAGTTTAAGAACTGATTTTCTTTAATTCTGTCTTTGTTTCTTCAAGATTTTTATTAAACAAGTTGTCAAGTTTAGACTTATCAACAGATGTAGTAATAATTTTTTTTACAGATTCTACAGCAATATTAATTGATGTATCTTTAATTTCTTTAATGGCATTATCCTTCATTTGAGAGATTTTAGTTTCTGCTAGACTTTTCTTGAGTTCAGCTGATTTATGAAATTTATCATTCATTTCAATTACAAATCTTTCAGTTTCATCTTTTGACTGCTGCATAATCTTTTCACTCTCAATTTTTGCAGTATCTAGCTTCTTTTGCGCCTCATCCAATAGTCTTTTAGATTCAGCTCGGAGTTTTTCACTTTCGTCAATTTCATTTTTGATATCAGTAATCATTTTGCTCAATAAATTATTAACATTCTGTGGAACTTTTAAATAAATTAGCGCCCCAAAAAATATTACAAAAGATACTGCTACCCAAAATGTTGCATCAAATGCCATTATGTTTTTCCATTTCTTTTTTAGAAAGATCTTCAACTATGGCTGAAAGACTACTTTTATTTATATCTTCACCAATTAATTGTTTAACTAGATCGGAGGATGTCTCAATTGCAATTTTAGTAACTTTCTCTTGAGAAGTTTTTTTTAATTGGTCTATTTCTTCTTCAGCTTTTATTATTTCTTTTTCGATATCCTTTTCTAAAGATAATCTTTTATTGTTTATATCGTCCAAAACTTTTTGTCTTTCACTATTAAAGAAGTTTTTTGCTTCGACTTTTGTATCATTGATAATTTTATCAAATTCTTTAACTTTTTTTTCAGTTTCTTCCCGTTGCTTGTCTGCAGTTTCGATATTCTCTAAGATTTGTGATTTTCTGGTTTCAAGATTGTTACTAATCTTTGGTAGTATGAACTTAGATAAAATTATAAACAATAATCCAAAAGTAAGTACTAACCAAAAAATTTGAGATATCCAAAACTCGGGATTAAGCTGGGGCATACCTCCACTCTCAGCGCTTTGAGCGCTATAAGTAAAGATAAGACTTAAAGCTAGAAATTGAAAAATTATCTTTTTCAACATTAATTAAAACGCGAAAAGAATAATTAATGCAACAACTAATCCAAATAAACCAGTCGCTTCCGCTAATGCAAAGCCTAATAGCAAGTTTGGAAACTGCTTTTGAGCTGCAGATGGATTTCTCATTGCACCTGAAAGATAATTTCCAAAAATTATCCCAATTCCAACTCCTGCACCTGCAAGTGCAATTGCTGCTAGTCCTGCTCCTATCATTTTTGCTGCTTCTAATTCCATTATATCCTCCTTATGTTAATTAATGGTGTAAATTTAATGCATCATTCAAATAGATACATGTTAAAATTGCAAATACATATGCTTGAAGAAAAGCAACTAATATCTCCAAACCTGTTAATGCAACTGAAAAACCTAGTGGTAGCCAGCCCCCAACAATTCCTAAGCTAACTACGAAACCTCCAAAAACTTTCATCATCGTATGGCCTGCCATCATATTTGCAAACAATCTAACTGATAAACTAATTGGTCTACTTAAGTATGAAATTATTTCTATAACAACTATTAATGGCAATAAAACCATTGGAACTCCACTTGGCACAAAAAGTTTTAAGTATCCAAGTCCATGTTTAATAAATCCAATTATTGTTACTCCTATAAATATAAATGCTGCTAATACAAAAGTTACAATGATGTGGCTAGTGACAGTAAAAGAGTATGGTATCATCCCAAACATGTTACAAAATAAAACAAACATGAATAAAGAAAATATGAAAGAAAAGTAAGGCTTAGCTTTCGATCCAGCTGTATCACTTATCATTTTTGAAATAAAAGAGTAACTGAGTTCCGCAAGTAATTGAATTTTATTTGGTATGATAGATCTCTTCGTGCCTAAATTAAAAATAATTAATATTGCTAGTGAACTTATGACCATAAACAAACTCGCGTTTGTGAATGAAATATCTATGTTATTTATTTTAATTTCTGGACCAATTCGGTACACGTTGAATTGGTACATTGGATTTGCTGCCATTTGCCTACTATTTTTGCATTTTTTTTGCTGATCTAATAACGTTCATAATTCCAGCTATTACACCAATAAAAAAAAATATTAAAATTAACCAGGGTTTAGTACCAAACCAATTGTCTAAAATAAACCCAATAATTGTCCCAACAGCCACTGCAGATACCAATTCCGTGCTCATTTTGAAGGCTGATCCCATACTTGAGCCTTTATTTCCCTCTTCAGATTTTTTGTCTTTGTCAGTTTTATTTTTTGCAATTTTTAGGCGAGTTTTAAACTGGTCTTCATCCATTATTAAGCAACCATACTCTCTGCTTTTTGAAGATCTACAGCAACTAGTTGGCTAATTCCTTTTTCTGGCATTGTTACGCCGTATAGTCTGTCCATTTTAGACATGGTTAGAGCGTGGTGAGTTACAATAATAAATCTTGTAGATGTAATTTTAGTTAGTTCCGTCAAAAGATTGCAAAATCTTGTTACATTCGCATCATCTAGAGGTGCGTCTACTTCATCGAGAACACATATTGGAGCTGGATTAGTAAGAAACACTGCAAAGATTAAAGATAAAGCAGTCAGGGCTTGTTCACCTCCAGATAATAAAGTTATTGATTGCAATCTTTTTCCTGGTGGACTTACCAACATTTCTAATCCTGCATCTAAAGGATCATCAGAGTCTACTAGCTCTAGTTTTGCACTACCTCCATTAAATAGTTTGGTATAAACTTCATTGAACTTTCTATTCACTTTTTCAAAAGCATCTAGAAGTCTTTCCCTACCTTTCTGATTGAGTTCAGTAATACTTTCTTTTAACTTTATAATTGCAGTTACTAAATCTTGTCTATCTTTTTCCATTTTCTTAATTTCATCTTCATATTTTGAAGTCTCCTCGTCTGCTCTTAAGTTAACCGAGCCTAATTTTTCTCTTTCCCTTTTTCTTTCATCAAGCAATTCCTCTTGTGTTACTGTATCTGGATATTCAGATACATCTTTTAAGTTTGAAAAATTCAGTATCTCTTCTTCTTTTAAATTAAGTTCTGTTGATACTCTTTCTAGCAAATCATTTCTTCTTTTATTCAAACCATCGATTGTTGCTCCAGAGCTTGCTTTTCGCTCTCTTATTTCAATAGACTCTTCCTTTGTTGTATTAAGATTGCTTCTTAATTCGTTAATCTCTTTATCTAGTTCATCTATTAATATTTCATTATCACTTTTTTCTTTTTCAGAAATTCTTAAACTTTCTGATATTTGTCCTTTTCTTTCAGCTTGTGTTTGAGGTTGTTTTTCAAGGCTATCTAATTTTTTTTGTTGAGTATCTTTTCTACTATTTAATTCATTAATCATTTTTTCAGAATTTACCAATAAGTTTTTCCAACTTTCTATTTCTTGGTCAATTATTTTAATTCTATTTTCATTTTTAAAAATGATAGATTTATTTTGCATTCATCTATTAAATTAGTTGCACCATTGATATTATTCTCTGAGAGCATTTCTTTTGCTTTATCTAACTGCTCACTTGCTAAATCAATAGTTTCTGAGTTCTTTTTTAGTGTATCAAGGTTTAGATTTTCTAGTATTCTCTCTAATTTATCTTGCTCATCTTTTAATTTTCCTTTTGCATTTACAAGATCTAAACCTGATAATTTTTCAGTTTCATAGTATTTGGAGTCGACTGTAATTAAATTTTCTTTTTCTTCTCTAAGTCTTTTTTCATTAGAGTTTGCATCAATGATTATGCTTTTTTCTCTAACAATATCCTCATCTATTACACTTAAAGCCTTTCTAATTGATTGTATTTCATCATTAACCCTGTCTTTTTCTTCATCTAAGCTCTTTAACTCTAAATTTAATCTTTGTATTTTTGACAAGTTTTCTTGATTTTTTTCTCTTATAGGATTTACATTTTTATTCTTTTCAATAATTTTCATGCTTAAATCCTCTAATTTATCATTGAAGGACTTAACTTGATCATCAGCCTCATTATTGATCTCGTTTTCTACTTTAATTTCATTATCAATTTCTAAAAGACGTAAATAATATAAACCTGCCTCAACTTTTTTTATTTCTTCTGAAATAGATTTGTATTTTGCAGCCTCTTCAGCTTGCTTTTGCAAATTTGCTAATTGTCTTTCCTGTTGTCTTCTTAATTCATCTGCCCTTTTTAAATTATTTTCTGCAGCGCCTAATCGTAATTCTGCTTCGTGTCTTCTAACATGTAAACCTGCTATACCAGCTGCTTCTTCTAAGATAGCTCTTCGATCTGAAGGTTTTGCTGTGACCAATGCTCCAATTCTACCTTGACTAATAATCGAAGGTGAATGAGCACCTGTTGATAAATCTGCAAAAAACATCTGAGCATCTTTAGCTCTAACTTCTTTCCCATTTATATAAAATTTTGAGCCTTTATCTTTTTCTATTTTTCTTCTTATTTCAATTTCATCGAGCTCATTATATTGTAGAGGACCATCTTTATTGTCATTTGATAAGCTCACTAAAACTTCTGCAATATTTTTTGATGGTTTGTTTGAAGTTCCGGAAAATATAACGTCTTCCATTCCTGAACCTCTCATACTTTTTGCTGATGTCTCACCCATACACCATCGCAACGACTCCACTATATTTGATTTGCCACAACCGTTTGGACCAACTATCCCAGTTAAACCTTCTTCAATCAGGAAATTAGTTTTTTCAGCAAAAGACTTAAATCCATTTAGTTGGATTTTTTTAAATTCCATTCACTGACTTATATCAGTTTTTCAATGTATTTTTTTAATTTTTTGTAGTTTGAGTGATTTTCAAACTTTTTTCCGTTAATTATGACTGTAGGAGTAGCATTCACTTTATACTTTTTAACACCTTCGATTCGGTCTTCTAAAATATGATCCTCTATTTTTTTATCCGCCAAGCACTTATCAAAATCAAGATTATATTCAGTATTATCAATAAATTTTTTCATTGCTTGATTTGCCTCTAATTCATTTTTTCCTTTTATCCACTTATCTTGATTTAAATATAAATGATGCAAAATTTCATGCTCACCATCATTTCTACAATGCGCTAATTTAGTTGCATTAAATGCAATGATGTCTAATGGAAAGCTTTTAAATTCTATTGAAATCAATCCTTTATCAATAAAATCTTCTTTTAATTTAGGATATATATTTTTATGAAAATTTGCACAATGACTACAAGTTAAAGATTCAAAAACCATTAACTTAACTTTAGAGTCTGCACTTCCAACTAAAATTGGTTTAACTTCAGAATTAGCATTGATGAAATTAAAAAAAATTAAAATTGAGACAAGAATTATTTTTTTCATTTTATTTTAAAATGTTTACTTAGCTCTAAAAGTGAATTTTTTATTTTGTCATTTTTAATATTATTTATGCTCTTTATATGTTTATTTTTTGTCGCATTAATAGCGGTATTTTTATGGCTTTCTTCAATTTTTCCATCAAATGTATTCAATTTAATGTCATCTAAAACATGATAGCCAAAAAAAATATTAATTTTTTTTATTATTTCTTTTTTAGAATACTCAACGTCAACTTCATTTCCCCTCTTTACTAAAATATTTAAACGACTGCCCGATAACTTGTTTGAACTTTTATATGACTTAGGAAAGCTTACTTTAAATAAATCTTTACCTACTAAATATTTCCAATTGTCTAAAGTTTCATTATAAATTTTACCTTTTTTACTAATTATTCTTTTTGCTTCTGTGGGTAAAGTATCTTTAAAAGATCTTAAACCTTGAATGGAATTATATCTCTGCTTAGTATTATGTTTTTGACTCATATGAATAATAAAAACATACCAAATAAAATTCTACATTGGTACGATAATAATAAAAGAATTTTACCTTGGAGAAAAAAAGTTTCTCAGAGGCAAAAAGAATATTTTACGTTTGTTAGTGAATTTATGTTGCAGCAAACTCAAGTAAAAACTGTTATTCCTTATTTTGAAAAATTTGTAAAACAAATTCCAACCTTTCAATCATTGGCAAATGTCGACGAAAAGATCTTAATGAAACATTGGGAAGGTCTTGGTTATTATTCAAGAGCAAGAAATCTAAAAAAAAGTGCAATTAAAATTCTTAAAGATTTCAACGGTAAGTTGCCAAAATCTTATGAAAAGTTAATACAATTACCAGGTGTTGGTGAATATACATCTAAAGCAATAATGTCTATAGCATTTAACCTTAAAACTATTCCTTTAGATGGAAATGTAGAGAGAATACTTAAAAGAACTCTATATTTAAAAAAGCAGAATGAAATATCTAAAGATTTTTTAAAAACAAAAATTAATTTTTTTGGACTGTCCGATCGTGCTAGTGATTACTCCCAAGCAATCATGGAGATAGGTGCTTTAATATGCAAACCAAAAAATCCAAGTTGTAAGGAATGTCCTTTAAATAAAAATTGTATATCTTTAAAAAAAAATGATTTTGAGTTAACTAAAATTAAAAAAGAAATAAAAACTAAATATTTTGAAGCGACTATCTACAAAAAACAAAATAATTATTTATTGGTTAAAAATGATAAATTTAAATTTTTAAAAAATATGCCAATTTTTCCTATGACTGAAGTTCGAGAAAGTAAGTATAATTATTCAAATAATAAAAAAATTAATATAAAATTATCTAATATGGAAATGAAAATTTTGTTAAATAACTCAAAAAGACCTCCAAAGATTAAAAATAAAATATTAATTAAAAAAGATAAATTAAGCTCAGAAATAATTCCATCATTTACTAAAAAAATATTTTATACCATCTCAAAATCTGAATGAAAAAAGTTGCAATTGTTGGAGCTGGTATATCTGGTTTGTATCTTGCAAATGAATTAAACAAAAATACTGAAATAGACTATAAAATCTTTGAAAAAAAAGATTACCTTAATTTAAATGAAGGTTATGGCATTCAACTTTCAGTTAATAGTATTAATTTGTTAAATAAAGTAGGATTTAAAAATATTTCAGCATCAGATGTTTATTATCCAACAAAAGTTAATTTTTTCCAGGCTAATAATATTAAAAAGATTTGTGAAATTGATTTAAAGCAATTCAATAATGTAAACGACCGTTACACAACACTTAAAAGATCAACATTAATAAAGTTTTTAATTGGCAATTTACCTGAAGAAAAAATTCAATTTAAAGCGACGGTGTTTTTTCAAAATTAAAATCCCAAGTATCTAATAATCATTTAAATCCAATTTTTAATGGCAACATTGCTTTAAGGGCGAATTTAAAACAACATGAAAAAGATAATATTTCTATTTATATGGGGTCAAATTTTCACTATGTAACTTATCCTGTAAATCAAAAACTCGAATATAATTTCGTTGCTATAATCAAAAAGAAACTAACTACTAAAGAAATTGAAGATAAAAATATTCTTAATTCAGAAACATTTATAAAATCTTTAAAAGACTTTATTTCACAAAATTCTATTATAAATTTGGAAAGTTTAGCAAATATAAAGTGTTTTCCTGTATTTGTGAGCACTGAATTACCCACACTAAAATATCAAAATACTTATTTGAGTGGTGATGCTTTATTTGCTTTTCCACCTTCTTTTGCACAAGGTGCTTCTCAAAGTATTGAAACAGCAAATGGTATTTTAGAAAATATTACAAATTCAAATAGTATTTATAAAGATAAGATAAGTAAAATATTACTAGTAAATAAAAGATCAAAATTAAACCATTTTGCCTTCCATTTAACTAATCCAATAATAATATTAATTAGAAATATTGTTTTGAAATTTTTATCAAAAAATAAAAAATTTCTAGAGAGTTATCTTGGAAAAATTTATAGAAATTAAGTAGTTGGCCTTAGTCTTTGCCTCAAATCATCAATTGGTTTGAGTGAATTACCTGATTTATAATACCAAAAAGTCCAACCGTTACAGCTCTCAGCACCTAATATTTGTGCAGCAACTTTATGAATTGATCCTTCTGATTTCCGATATTTTATACTACCATCAATCATAATTTTCGCATTGATTTGTTTTTTTTGATCAAAAATTTCAGTACCAGGTTTAATAATTCCTAATTCAACCAAAGATCCAAATGGCACTCTTGGTTTGGATCTATTATTTTTTATAGTATCTAAATATTCATCTTCTATAATTTTTGTATTTTTAATTCTTTTACTTGCAGCTTCAAAATAGTTTTTTTCTTTTTCTATCCCAAAATAATTTCTACCTAACTTTTTTGAAACTACAGCAGTTGTTCCCGTACCAAGAAACGGGTCCAATATTAAATCACCTTTATTCGAGGATGCTAATATAATTCTGTGCAATAAAGACTCTGGCTTTTGCGTTGAGTGAACTTTATTACCATTATTTTTAAGTCTTTCTTTTCCATTACATATAGGTAAATTCCATGTAGATCTCATCTGTAGATCATCGTTTAAACATTTAAGTGATTGATAATTAAAAGTATATTTTGAGCCTTCACTTTTTGATGCCCATATAAGTGTTTCGTGCGCATTCGTAAAACGTGTTCCTCTAAAATTTGGCATAGGGTTATTTTTGTTCCAAATCACATCATTTAGTATCCAAAAACCTAAATCTTGCATTTTTGAACCAACTCTAAAAATATTATGATAACTTCCTATGACCCATATAGATCCATTTTTTTTTAAAATTCTTTTACATTCTTTAAGCCATTGAACTGAAAACTCATCATAACTTTTAAAACTATCAAATTTATCCCACGCATCGTCTACAGCATCAACTTTAGATCTATCAGGTCGACTTAATTCTTTTTTCAGTTGAAGGTTGTAAGGTGGATCTGCAAATATCAGATCAAAACTTTCAGCCGGAATTTTTTTTAATTCCTTAATACTATCTCCATTAATAATTTTATTTTTTATGTCTGAAATGATCATTTTATATTTTTGAATTAGACTCCAGTCAGGAGTCTACGTCAACCTGTGATTGAATTTATTGATTGATAATTGTTATGATTATTTTTTAAGACTCAATATCTTGTGTATTGGTTGGAAGGTTTTTCTATGAAATCTAGTCACTCCAAATTTTTTAATAGCTTTAATATGATCCTTAGTTCCATAACCTGCATTATTATCCCAGCCGTATTTTTTAAAAGAAAAAGACATCTTTTTCATTAGCTTATCTCTTTCAACTTTAGCAATAATCGATGCGGCTGAAATTTCAGGAATTTTTTCATCACCTTTTACAATAGTTTTAATAACATAATTTTTTAAGTCTGGTGGTTTATTACCATCTATTAAAACTTTTTTAGGTTTCAATTTGAGTTTCTTAATTGCTCTTTTCATTGAAAGTAGGCTAGCATTTAAAATATTAATTTTTTCAATTTCCTTTATTGATGCAGATCCTAACGCCCAAACTGAATTTTTTTTTATATATTTAGCTAAAGTTTCCCTCTGAATTTTGTTAAGTTTTTTTGAATCTTTAAGAATTTTTCTATTAATTTCTTTATTTAATATAACAGCAGCTGCATAAACTGGTCCTACAAGGCTTCCTCTTCCAACTTCATCAACCCCAGCAATAATTTTTTTCATATAAAATATTATTAAAAATTTAAATCTCTAAACCAGTTTCATCTATTTTTTTTCTAATTTCTTTAAGATCGGCCCAAGAATATTTTTTTTGTTCTGCTTGTCTTAGCAGATATGCTGGGTGAAAAGTTATCATTGTTAAATATGTTTTATTATTAATTATTACTTCTTTCCATTTTCCTCTTTCTTTAGAAATTTTAATTTTATTCCCGAAGAGCGCTTCCATTGCTGTGCTTCCCATTAAAATAAGTATTTCTGGATTTATAATCGAAATATGTTTTCTTAAATATTCAGAGTATCTATTTATTTCTGATATTTCAGGCTTTCTGTTATTTGGAGGTCTATAATTTACAACATTAGTTATATACACGTTAGTTCTATCTAAATTAATAGCTTTCAACATTTTATTTAAAAGCATTCCCGCATCGCCAACAAAAGGTTTTCCTAATTCATCTTCTTTTTGTCCAGGTCCTTCTCCTACAATCATTATTTTTGAAGATGAATTTCCATCACTGAAAACAAGATTTTTTGCACTATTTTTTAGTTCACAATCTTCAATCTTTTCTATTTCAACTCTAAGTTTTGCTAATTCTTCAGATTTATCCTCATTAGGAGCATTATTTTTAAATCTATTTATTGGTTCATTACTAAATTCATACTCAATACCTAGTTCGTTCAATAAATCATTATCAAATATGTCATTTTGATTTTTTTCATTTAAAGTCATAAAGTAAAAAATGTTCTTAAAAATTTTTTGTTTTATAATATTAATTCTATACCAAACAAATCTCTATTCAAAAGCAGCGAATGAAAAAGAATTCAACCAGAAGTATCTATCAAATTATCTTTCAGCATTATTATCATTTGATAACCAGAAAAATAACGATGCTCTTAAGTTTTTTGAAAATTCAAAAATATTAATTCAATCACATGATAGTTTTTTGCAAGAATATGTATTTTCTTTACTTTTGGATGGACAGGTTAAAAAAGCAATTAAACAAGTAAAATATTCTAATACCTCAATAGGAGGAGATTTTTTTGAAGGAAATTTATTATTAATTTTAGATAGCATTAACAAGAAAAAGTTTAAACAAGCAGCTTTGAAGTTAAAAAAATTGGAAAAGTTCAAAGAGGACGACTCATACAAATTTATAATTTATTCTAGCTTAAAAAGTTACATTGATCTTTTTATATATAAAAAATCTGACATTGTTGAGCAATTTGGAAAATTAGATTTGATAAACATGGCTTTTCAAAATTGTTATTTGAATTCCAAAAAAACTGAGCCTTATTTTTTAAATTTAATTAACGATCCTCAAAGTGATTACTCTAGATATACTTTTTTTTATTTGAGTAACGAAGTGTCTAATAATGACTTTGCAACAGTTGATAATTTTGCTGATACAATAGATCCTTTAAGAAGTAGTTTGCTTATTTCTCAAGTAAAAAAATGGATAGATGAAAAAAAATATAAAAAATTAACACAGCATTTTTCATGTCAAAATGAGAATGATATTTTGGCAGAATTCTTTTTCCTTATATCTAATTTTTATTCATCTCAAAGTAGATTTGATTATTCAAACATATATTTAAATATTTCAAATTATTTAAATCCAAAATTTTATTTTAATTTATCACTAATAGCTGAAAACTATCAGTCTAATAATAATTATGATCTAGCAAAAAAAACTTTCGAAAAATTTGATGATAAGGATGAAATATTTTTTTGGTACAAAACAAAGAAGATTGCCAGAATTATAGCAGAGGAAGAAAATTATGATGCAAGTTTGAACTATATATTAAAAAATCTTGAAAAATTTAATAATAAATCGACAAAGATGATTTATGATTTGGCAAATATTTACAAAAACTTTAAAAAATATGATGAGGCTATAAATTATTATACTTTGGCCTTAAAAAATTTGGATAAAAATTCTATGGCTTATGCAGATGTTCTTTATCGCAGAGGTGGAGCGTATGAAAGATTAAAAAATTATGATTTGGCGGATAAGGATTTGCTAAATTCAATTAAAATTAGACCTGACGAACCCTATACACTTAACTATCTCGCTTATAGTTGGTTAGAAAGAGGATATAAAATTGAAGAAGCAATAGAAATGTTAAATCAAGCTTACAAAGGGAAAGAAGAAGACCCTTATATAACAGACTCAGTTGGTTGGGGTTATTATTTGACAGGAAATTATATTGAAGCAGAAAAATATTTAAGAAAAGCTGTTGAATTGTTACCAAGTGATCCTGTTGCAAGTGATCATTATGGAGATGTTCTTTGGCAATTAAATAGAAAAATCCAAGCTAATTATTTTTGGAAAAGTGCTTTAAATAGCGATGAAGCAGACGAAGAATTAAAAATTAAAGTTAAGGAAAAATTATATAATGGCTTAAATAATAATTCTTAAATGAAGTTTCATAAAATAAAATCTTTTGCAAAAGTTAACCTAACTTTAAAAATTCTAAATAAATACTCAAATGGTTATCATAAAATTGAAAGTTTAATATCTAAGATCAATTTGGCTGATGAGATTTTAATAAAAGAGATACAAGGTTCAAAAAATAGAATATCGTTTAGTGGGAAATTTTCCTCAAATATTTCAAATACAAATACAATTTCAAAACTACTAAAAATATTAAATAATTATAATTATATTAAAAATAAAAAATTCAATATCAAAGTAAAAAAAAATATACCCCAATCCTCTGGTATGGGAGGAGGATCAATGAATGCAGCATCCATTTTGAACTATTTATTTAAAAAAAGAATAATTAAAACTACAAAAAATAATTTAATTAAAATTGCAAATAAAGTTGGTTCAGATGTAATTTTGGGTCTTTATGAGAGTCCAATGATCCTACAAGGGCAAAATATAAGTAAAATTAATAAAAAATTAAATTTTCATTTGTTAATAATAAAGCCTAATTTTGGATGTTCTACTAAGATGATTTATGCAAAACACAGAGGATTTTCAAAGAGCCTATTCAATAAATCAAACAAGATTGAAAGACAGGATTTATTAAAAGTTTCGAATAACGATTTAGAGAGAGCAGCCTTTAATAGATATCCAATTTTAGGAAAGATCAAAAGTTACTTGCAAAATTTAGATAATATTTACTTTGCAAATATGACAGGCTCGGGTTCGACTATAATTGGTTATTTTTTAACCAAAAATGCGGCAATAAAAGCTCAAAAAAAATTAAAAAATAAATATAAAAACTATTGGTGTATTTACTCTAAAACTATATAAAGCTTTTTTTTTGTGTTATACGAAAAACATCTTGGGGTGTAGCCAAGTGGTAAGGCAGCGGTTTTTGGTACCGCCATTCCTAGGTTCGAATCCTAGCACCCCAGCCATTTATGAAAGCTTTACTTAAAAAAATTTTTCAAAACAAAAAAATTTCAAGCGATAAAGATCTCAAATTTCTAGATTTAAAAAATAATAAGGGAGTAAATAAAATATTTGGTGCAATAAATAACTACAATGAAACTAGCGAGATTAGATATGTTGGTGGTTGTGTAAGAAAAATTTTAAATGATGAAAAAACAGATGATATCGACCTTGCAACTAATTTAACTCCTGATCAGGTTAAGCAATGTTTAGATAAAAACCAAATAAAGTTTTTTGAAACAGGAATTGAACATGGCACAATCACAGCAGTGATTGATGATCAAAATTTTGAAATTACAACATTAAGAAAAGATGTAAAAACAGATGGAAGGCATGCTGTCGTAGAATATACAACTAATTGGAAGGAAGATTCATTAAGGAGAGATTTTTCAATAAATTCAATATATTCAGATTTAGACGGGAATTTATATGATCCAAATTCTGGTCATAAAGATTTAAATGTTGGAATAATTAAATTTATAGGTGATCCAGAAACTAGAATAAAAGAAGATTATTTAAGAATTATTAGATATTTAAGATTTTATACTGAATATAGCAAAATCGATCATGAAATTAATATAATAAAAATCATTAAAAAAAATATAGAGGGTTTAGGAAAAATATCAAAAGAAAGACAATTCAATGAATTAAAAAAAATTCTCAAATTGGATAACTTTTTAAAGTTATTTAAAAATAAAACCTCTTGTGAATTATTTTCATTAATTTTCCCTCAACTAAAAAATTTTAAAAAATTGAGCAAGTTATCAAAACCACAAGAAAAGATATTAAAAAATAAAAGTTTAAATTTCGTCATTTCTTTTCTTGTAATCGATGAAACTGACAATTCTGACTATTTTGTATATAAATATAATTTACCCAATGAGTTAAAAGATAAAATTAATTTTCTAAAAAATAATTCGCTAAATAAAGATAGTACTAAAATTTTTAACAAGAAAGATTTACAAAAAATATTTTATTATGAGGGTAAATCTAGCACAATCGATTTAATTGATTTCAATTTGTTATATTTTAAACAAAGTAAAAAACTTTCAGAATTAAAAACTTACTTTGAAAAATTAGATAAACCAGAATTTCCAATAAAAGCTCAGTTATTAATAAATGATTATGGATTGAAGGAGGGAAGGGAATTGGGTCAAAAATTAAAAAATTTAGAAATGAAATGGATTGAAAATAATTTTAATTTATCAAAAAAAGATATGGAAAAAGTTTTATCAAATTAAACGTATTTTACGTCTACAATCTCAAAATTTTTTGTCCCTGCTGGTGTATTTATCTCTACAAGATCCCCTTTATTTTTACCTATGAGACCTTTTCCTATTGGTGATTGAAAATAAAGAAGCTTTTGTTTTAGATCTGCCTCGTCTTTACCAACAATTTTGTAATTTATTTTTTCATTTGTATCTAAATTTTGAAGGTAGACTGTAGATCCAAATATCACTTTTCCGTCGTTACTAATTTTGGTGATATCAATTACATTTGCTCTCGCAATTAAATCCTCAACTTCTTGAATTCTTCCCTCGTTATGTGATTGCTGTTCTTTTGCAGCATGATATTCAGCATTTTCTTTCAAATCTCCATGTGATCTTGCTTCAGCAATGGCTGCAACAATTTCGGGTCTCTTTTTTTCTTTTAAAAAAATTAATTCACTTTTTAATTTTTCTAATCCTTCAGTAGTAATTGGTTCTTTATCCATAATTTACCATTTAGCTGTTGGTGGTAATGACATAAGTATAGCTTCAACATTTCCACCAGTTTGTAAACCAAATTTTGTCCCTCTATCATGTAATAAATTAAATTCAACATATCTACCTCTTTTTTTGTATTGGATTTCTTTATCTTTAATTGTCCATTTTAATTTATTTTTTTTCTCAATTATTTCATTAGAAATGTTTTTAAAACTTATTCCCACTTCTCTAACAAAAGAAAAATCTTTTTCCCAATTATTTTTTTTATAATCAAAAAAAATTCCACCAATACCTCTTGGTTCTTTCCTATGCGGTAAATAAAAATATTCATCACACCACTTTTTATATTTTTTGTAATAATTTTTGTTGTGTTTATTACATGATTTTTTTAGTTCTGAATGAAACCAATTTTCTAATTTCTTATCTTTCATACAAGGTGTAACATCCATTCCACCTCCAAACCAACCAAATGAAGTAACTATATACCTCGTGTTAAAATGCATTGCGGGCACATGAGGATTTTTCATATGCATAACAACAGATATTCCAGATGCCCAAAATTTAGAACTCTTTTTAGTGCCTGGAACTTTATTTTTAAATTCATTTGAAAATTTTCCATAAACTTCTGAAAAATTTACTCCAACTTTATCAAAAATTTTACCGTTTTCTAAAATTCTATATTGTCCTCCACCTTCATCATTACTTTTACTTCTATTCCAATTAGTAATTTTAAATTTGGTTTTTTTGCCCTCTTTTTCCTCTATTTCTCTACAAAGTACTTCTTGCAAAGTTTTAAACCAATTTTTTGCTAATTTCTTTTTTATGTATTGATCCATTTAACCTAACTGTCTTATAAATTCTGAAGCTCCTATGGCCACTGATATTGAAATGTTTAATGATCTTTTATTTTTTAGCATTGGAATCTTAATTCTTTCATTAACCTTAGAATGTACATCTTCTGGAACACCAGCACTTTCTCTGCCAAAGAGCAATATATCATTACGCTTAAATTTAAACTTTGTATAAACTTTGCTAGCTTTTGTCGTCATTAAAACTACTCTATTTTTACTATTTTCATCAAAGAATTCTTTAGGGCTCTTGTAAAATTTAATTTCACTGTAATCTAAATAATCCATAACAACTCTCTTGAACCTTTTATCGCTAAATAAAAACCCACAAGGTTCAATGATTTCTAAACTAGCCCCTAGGCAAGAACAAGTTCGAATAATTGAAGCTGTATTTTGAGGAATATCCGGCTGATATAGAGCTACTTTTAGACCGTGTTTTAAAGGTTTCTGTGTCATTGTTACCATAGAAATATCTCTTTTTTATTATATGAAATCATATATTACCAAAGTTATAAAATATTAAAGATGTCAGATCAAAAAGACGAAAAAAAGACCAACAGAAGAGATTTCTTGTTTACTGCTACTGCCGCAGCAGGTGCAGTTGGAGTAGGTGCTGCTGTTTGGCCATTAGTCGATCAAATGAACCCAGATGCCTCTGTAAAAGCATTAGCAAGCACAGAAGTAGATGTGAGTTCAATGCAACCCGGACAATCTTTAACAGTTCTTTGGAGAGGTAAACCTGTTTTTATAAAGAGAAGAACGGATGATGAAATTAAAAAAGCGAGAGCAGTTGACATCAATGATCTTAAGCATCCTGAAAAAGATGAAGATAGAGCAAAAAATCCTGAATGGTTAGTGATGCTTGGGATTTGTACTCATCTAGGATGTGTTCCATTAACAGATAAAGGTGATTATGATGGTTGGTTTTGTCCTTGCCATGGTTCTCATTATGATACATCTGGTAGAATTAGAAAAGGACCAGCTCCAACTAATATGGAGATACCTAAATACGAATTTGTAAATACTAACACGATTAAGATTGGATAAATATGAGTGATCACGAATACACACCTAGTTCAAAGTTTGGTAAATGGTTTAATGATAGATTGCCTTTGCTTACATTGGCAAATCACTTAACAGATTACCCTACACCAAAAAATTTAAATTACTGGTGGACTTTTGGTGGGATATTAACTTTTTGCTTAATTACCCAAATAGTTACAGGATTAGTTTTGGCTATGCACTACATTGCTCATGCAGATATGGCATTCAGCAGTGTCGAACATATAATGAGAGATGTGAATTATGGATGGTTGTTAAGATATGTTCACGCAAATGGTGCTTCTATGTTTTTCCTTGCAGTTTATATTCATATTTTTAGATCTTTATTTTACGGATCATATAAATCTCCTAGAGAAATAATTTGGATACTTGGAATTATAATTTATCTGCTAATGATGGCAGCTGCTTTTATGGGATATGTTCTTCCTTGGGGACAAATGAGTTTTTGGGGAGCAACAGTAATAACCAATTTATTTAGTGCAATCCCACTTGTGGGGGAGAGTATAACAACTTGGTTATGGGGTGGTTACTCAGTTGACAATCCAACTTTAACAAGATTTTTTACTCTTCATTACTTGATACCGTTTTTAATACTAGGGCTTGTAGTACTTCACATATGGGCGTTACATGTTCCTGGAAATAACAATCCAGTTGGTATTGATATTAAAAAACCTTCTAAAGATACAGTTCCGTTTCATCCATACATCGTAATTAAAGATGCTTTTGCGTTATTAATGTTTTGTATTGTTTTTGCGTTGTTTGTATTTTATCAGCCAAATATTTTAGGTCATGCTGATAATTATATCGAGGCGGATCCACTTGTAACTCCTGCTCATATAGTTCCTGAGTGGTACTTATTACCTTTTTATGCGATCTTAAGATCTGTTCCTGATAAACTTATGGGTGTTGTTGCTATGTTATCAGCTATTTTAATTTTAGCTGCTTTACCATGGTTGGATACGTCAAAAGTTAGATCAGCAGTTTTCAGACCGTTATTTAGACAGTTCTACTGGATCTTGGTAGCTGATGTCTTAATTCTAGGATATGTAGGGGCGATGCCAGCTGAAGGATTGTACTTGTTAATTGCAAGAGTTGCTACAGCGTATTACTTTGCGCATTTTTTAATTATTCTTCCAGTTTTAGGATGGAAAGAAAAAACTACCCCGCTGCCTTTGAGTATTACCGAGCCAGTTTTAGGAGGCTCGCCAAATTTAGCTGCAGCAAGGAGTGATGAAAAAATAGAAAAAACAATAAAGTGAGAAAGTTAAAAAATATTTTTTTTGTATTAATATTCTCAGTTATAGTACTAAATTCATCTAACTCTGCTGAAAAATCACCTCCTTTTTTAGAGACTAAATGGACTTTCAAAGGTCTCTTTGGAAAATTTGATAGAGCATCACTTCAAAGGGGTTATCAAGTATATACAGAAGTATGTGCATCTTGCCATTCTATGAAATATTTAACCTATAGAAATTTGGCAGAAAAGGGTGGACCAGAATTTTCTGAAGCAGAGGCCAAAGCAATAGCTGCAAGTTTTGAGGTAACAGATGGCCCAGACAGCACTGGAGAAATGTTTGTAAGACCAGCCAAATTATCTGATAAATTCGTGATGCCATATGCTAATGAGCAAGAAGCTAAAGCTGCTAATGGTGGTGCTTATCCACCAGATATGTCTGTTCTAGTTAAGGCAAGAAAAGGCGGAGCAGATTATATTTATTCCTTATTGTTAGGATATTCTGAACCACCAGAGGGTGTAGAACTTGATGATGGTGTTTATTACAATAAGTATATGTATGGTAATAAAATTAAAATGCCAGCTCCTTTATCTGATGATTTAATTGAGTATACAGATGGAACAAAAGCAACAGCTGAGCAAATGTCCAAAGATGTTACAAATTTTCTGATGTGGTCAGCGGAACCACATTTAGAGCAAAGACATAAAACAGGATTTAGAGTTATAGCTTATTTGATAATATTGACTGTATTGGTTTACTTTACTATGAAGAAGATATGGTCACGTGTTGAATCTAAAGTTTAGAACATCCCCATCTTTAACGATATAATCTTTGCCTTCTAATCTCATTTTGCCGTTTTCTCTTGATTTTAACCAACCACCACTACCAACGAAATCTTGATAAGACACAGTTTCTGCTCTTATAAAACCTTTTTCAAAATCTGTATGAATTATACCTGCTGCTTGAGGCGCCATGCAATTTTTGTTAATTGTCCAAGCCCTTGTCTCCTCAACTCCTGAAGTGAAAAACGTCTCTAAAGATAAAAGGTCATATCCTTTTTTGATTAATAAATTTAATCCAGTATCATCTACGTTGATCATTTTCATATAGTTTTTTCTTTCTTCATTTTCTAGTTCATTTAATTGATTTTCTATTTCAGCTGAAATAGTTAGAGTGTTTTTAGAACCATATTTTTCAATAAAACTTTTTGTATAATCATTGCCTTTATCAATGCTATTTTCATCAACATTACAAACATACAATTTAGGTTTTGTTGACAATAATCCTGACAATTTAACATCCTTTTTATCAAATTCTTCGTATAATTTATTTATATCATCGTTATTATTAATTAAATTCTGAGCTCTTTCTAGAATTTGGTTTTGATTTTCATCATTATTTTTTTTATTTTTCTTATCTAGTCTTTTTTGAATAGATTCCAAATCTGCTAAATACATTTCTGTTTCAATTATTTCTAAATCTCTAATTGGATCAACTGTTGGATTTACATTTTGAATATCATCTGAGTCAAAACATCTAATTAAATGAATAACAGCATCTACTTCTCTTATATGGGATAAGAATTTGTTACCTAATCCTTCACCTTTAGAGGCACCCTCTACTAATCCTGCTATATCAACAAAAGATATTGTAGTATTTATTTTTTTTTTTGAATTTGAAATTTTAACTAATTCATCTAACCTATAATCTGGTACAGGAACTACGCCTATATTTGGATCTATCGTACAGAAAGGAAAATTTGCTGCTTGGGCTTTACTTGAATTTGTAAGTGCATTAAATAAAGTAGATTTACCAACATTTGGTAAACCAACTATACCACACTTAAAACCCATTTAATTATTGTTAACTTTGCTTGAGAATAAATCTAATTTTTTATCTATTAAAATAGCAATAGAGTCTATTATATTGTGAGTAATTTTTTCTAAGTGTTCTTGTTCATCATCAGAAAAATCATTTAAAACAAAGTCTGATACAGACATTTTATTCTCTGGCTTTCCAATCCCGATCCTCACTCTTGAATAGTCTTTTCCAATAAATTTATCAATTGAAGCAACTCCATTGTGACCTGCACTTGATCCACCAAATTTTGCCTTTATTTTTCCAAACTCTACATCTAGATCATCATGAAAAACAATGACATCTTCTGCATCTATTTTGAAATATTCAAGCAATTCTCTGATACATATTCCTGAGTTGTTCATGAAAGTCAGAGGTTTGATAGCATAAATTTTCTTTTCCCCAATATTACCTGTTGTAAGTAAACCCTTAAATTTTGGCTTTTGCTTTGAAAGACCAAATTTTTGATTTATTGCATCTACAACTTTAAAACCTATATTATGTCTATTATTATGACTGTTTGGGGTTGGATTGCCCAAACCTACGAGTAACAACATTTTATTTTATTATTATTTTCACAGATTATTATTTTTTCTCTGCTGGAGCTTTTCCTTCTTCTTTTCCTTTATCACCATCTGCAGCTTTTTCTGCACCTTCTTCAGGTTTAGCATCTCCATCCGCAGCTGCCTCTGCAGCTTCTCCACCTTCTCCCTCAGCTTCTGCTGGTTTTTCAGGCTCTTTAACAACCGTTGGTGCTGCGACGGTTGCGATTACAAAGTCTCTTCCTTGAATTGTAGGTGTTACATTTTCAGGTAAATTTATAAAAGATATTTTAATACTTGCTCCAATATCTAAGTTATTTAAATCTACAACTAACTCTGTTGGTATGTTTTCTGTAGGACATCTTAATTCAACTTTTCGTCTTACTATATTCAAAACTCCACCTCTTTTTAATCCTGGTGATAATTCATGGTTTATAAATTTAACTGGAATTTCTAAAATTACTTTTGCACCTTTAACAATTCTTAAAAAATCTAAATGTATAGGCTCATCTGTAACTGTATCAAAATCAATAACTCTTGGTAAAACTTTTTGTTCTTTCCCATCAATATTAATTGAAATTATATTTGATAAAATATTTTCTTTATTTAATAAATTTTTTACTTCTTTAACAGAGACAGAGATTTTTTGATTTGGCTCCTCTCCTCCATAAATTATTCCTGGAACCATACCTTTAGTTCTAAGAGATTTAACTTCACCCTTAGTTTTTGTTTCTCTTATTGTGGCTGCTAATAAACTCATAAAGTGTCGGGTTTTTAACTTATGAAACTAAATTTTACAAGTAAATTATTTAAATAGATCTGATACTGAAGTAGAATTTGATATTCTTTTAATAGCTTCACCAACTAAATTAGAGATTGTTAATACCTCAATATTCTTAGCTTTTTTAACTTTCATTGAATTATCTATTGTATCAGTTACAACTAAATTTTTTATCGAAGATTTCTTAATTTTTTCAACAGCATTACCACTTAATACACCATGTGTTACATACACATGAACATCTTTAGCTCCTCTTTTTTTTAATTCAGAAGCTGCATTTACAATTGTTCCACCAGAGTCGATTATATCATCAACTAATATACAAGTTTTATTTTTAACATTTCCAATTACATTCATTACTTCTGACTTTCCAGGAGCAGGTCTTCTTTTATCTACTATTGCTAAATCTACATTTAACAATTTTCCTAAAGCTCTTGCTCTTGCGGTACCACCAACATCCGGAGCAACACAGATTATATTATTTTTTTTTAATTTCTTTTTTATATGTCTAGCAAATATTGGAGTTGCAAATAAGTTATCTACTGGAATATCAAAAAATCCTTGAATTTGTCCAGAGTGTAAATCAACTGTAACGACTCTATCTGCTCCTGCTTTTGCAATAAGGTTAGATACAAGTTTTGCAGATATAGATGTTCTAGGAACCACCTTTCTATCTTGTCTTGCATATCCAAAATATGGGATCACAGCAGTTATGTTTTTGGCCGATGATCTTTTTAAAGCATCAATCGATAGTAGTAATTCCATTAAATTGTCATTTGCAGGAGATGAAACGGATTGAATTAAAAAAATACTATTGCCTCTAATATTTTCATTAATTTCTATATAGATTTCTCCGTCTGCAAATTTTCTTATGTTTGAATTCACTAGTCTATTTTTTAAAAATTTAGATATTTTTTGACTAAGATGTTTATTACTGTTTCCTGTGAGAATTTTCATCCGAGATGTCCTATTTAATCATAATTGCAGAAATATTTCTACCATAATCGTTATGCTTATTTTTTTTTGATCTCCTAGAACTAAAAAAGTTATTTTCTAGAGCGTAGGTATCTTTTCTTAAAAAATTCACATTTTTTTTATTTTTTTTCTTAAACAATTTAAAAAAATCATTTTTTACTTCGTAGCTATTTTTTTTTATACATGGCCCAATGCAAGCAATCATATCTTTCTCTGAGCATCCATTTTTTTTTAAAAGCTGAATTGTTTTTTTTACTATTCCCTTAAAAGCACCTTTCCACCCAGCATGTATTGCACCAACAAATTTTTGCTTTTTTTCTATAATTAGAATTGGTGCACAATCTGCAGTGAGTATACTAATCGCAATATTTCGCTTATTTGTAATCATCGCGTCACCAGTCAATCTTTTTTTTGGAATACCACTTATTTTATAAACTTTGTTACTATGAATTTGATTAAGAGAAACTAGATTTTCACTTGTGCAGCCTATTTTTTTTGAAACTATTTTTAAATTTTTACTTATATTAGCAATTTTATCTTTTGAACCTTTTCCACAATTTAAACTTTTGTAGATTCCTTTTGAGGTACCACCCAATCTATTAAAAAAATAATGTGAAATGGATTTTTGATCTCTAAAAATTTTTGACTTAATCACTTAAAACCCAAATTAAAATTATTTTTGGATTTGCTTACAAATAATACTTTAAACAAAGAGCCCATATATTTTGCATCAATTAATCTTTTTATTCTATAAAATATGTCAGCTTTCTTACTAAATTGTAAATTTTTACTTATTATCTCAGCTCTTTTTAATATTCCTAATTTAGTTAAGAAATTACCTTGGGTAGTTATTAAAGATTTCAAATTAGAATTTGCAAACTCTTTCTCGTACATTTTAAAATTTATTAAATGAGTAATATCTGAATTATAGGGATTTTCTAAAAAACTAATTTTTCTATGCTTCTCAACACTTTGCAGAGTATTTTTCATTTTTCCACTGGTAAAGCCATAGTCTATCATTAATAAACCACCATTATTTTTAAAAATAAAATTCGCTATTTCGTTAACAAATTTCATTGCTGAAGGTGAATATTCAACAAATTTTTCTTTTTTTATATCCTTACCTAAATATTTCTCAATTATTTTTGACGACACTTTTTGATCACAAACTTCAAACTTATTTTTTTTATATGCTACATATTTTTCATACCAATTATTGCTTTTCTTTAAAAACTGCTTGATGGGAAAAGCATCAAAAAACTCATTAGCCAAGAATATAGTTGGAGCCCTTGGAATTTCTTTTAAATTTTTTATCCAACTTGTTTTTTTCTTATCTATTTTACTCTTCTGAATTTTTATCAGTAATGGACTTTTTTCTAAAATAAAGAAATTAGCAGATAAACTAATTTCACTAAAATTATTTATAGTTTTTATAATTTGTGACATCATCTCACC
>LULO01000370.1_pt1 | contig 29850 bp, 20 predicted proteins | sample 728121 | NCBI WGS metagenome assembly LULO01 (sample SAMN03860287, study PRJNA289734) | marine metagenome | biome: seawater column; feature: ocean; material: water; isolation source: Red Sea water column Station 149 - depth 50m | place: Saudi Arabia: Red Sea | collected 2011-10-15 | depth 50 m | reverse complement strand
GGACTGTGATGTTCGCAGGTTCACAGATCGCCGATCAGGCAGCGACACTGCAAAAGGTGATCATGAGCCAGGTCGAGCGCGCCGCCAACTGGGCGAGCGAGCATGGCATGGGCACGATCGACATCGACACCAAGACGATCACCGAGAATCTCGCAGGCACCGTCGGGCGCGTCACCGCGGCGGTCGGGTCGGTGCTCGGCGCGCTCACCAGCCTCGTCATGGTCGTCGTGCTCGGCATCTTCATTGCGATCGAACCGCGACTCTATGAACGCGGCATCGCCTGGCTGTTGCCGATGAAGAACCGCGACGACTTCTACGTGACGACCGCGCGCATGGCCTTCACGCTGCGCCGCCTGATGGCGGGGCGGCTGCTCGGCATGGCGGTCGAGGGTGTCGGCACCTGGCTTGCTTGTATGGCGGTGGGAATACCGATGGCGGCGCTCATGGGGCTGCTCACCGGCCTGCTTGCCTTCATCCCCAACATCGGTGCGATCGTGTCGGGCGTGCTGCTCGTTCTCGTGGGCTTTTCGGCGGGCACCGATACGGGCCTGTGGGCGATCGGCATCTATTTTTTCGTGCAGACCGTCGACGGCTATCTCATCGTCCCAATGGTCGCGAAGCAGACGGTCGACCTTGCCCCGGCGCTCGTCCTCGGCGCGCAGATCCTGCTCGGCACCTTGCTCGGTATCATGGGGCTGTTCCTCGCCGACCCGATCGTCGCGATGATCAAGGTCGCACTGGAGCGCGAGGCCGAGCGGAACGCGCGCGCCGCCCCCAAGAAAAAAGCGGCGGCGAGCGCCTAGCTCACCGCCGCTTCTTCAAAACGGAAAATCCCGATCAGGGCTGCGGCGCGGCGCCCGGCGCTCCGGGTGCGCCGCCGGGGGCGCCCTGCATCATCTGTTGCTGCTGCATCATCTGCTGCATCGCGCGCACTTCGGCTTCGCTGCGGAAGTCGATCAGTTCGATGTCGAAGTGCAAGGTGCTGTTCGCGGGAATCGGCCCGGCGGCGCGGTCCCCATACCCCAGCGCCGGCGGAATCACGACCTTGTATTTGCCGCCCTTCTTCATCCGGGTCAGTGCGTCGGCAAAGCCGGGAACAACCTGCGACACCTGAAGTGGCGCCTGCTCGTTCGAATCGAACACGGTGCCGTCGTCGAGCTTGCCTTCATATTTGATGAGGACGATGTCGGCCTTGGTCGGGCTCGGCCCGCTGCCTTCCTTGACGACCTCGAAACCGATCCGCGGCGTGTGCGTCAGGGCGAACGCGACGCCGATGCCCAGCAGCGCGATCAGGCCGATCCACAGCAGCCACAGCCCGCCCTTGCTCACCGGGCGCAATGGAACCGTCGTTACGCTCATGCTCTTGTCCTTCCCCTGCCCGTTCGGGCGAAAACATCGGCGAAGCCTATAAGCGGTGCGGTGCGCGAGGGTCCAGCGAGAAGTTGCGCCACCCCGCTCAGCCGGTTCCATAGAAGCGCGCCAGCCGATCAAGCGCCAGCGTCAAAACCAGCTTGCCCGATCGCGATGGCCACCCCAGCGCCTTTTCGGCGCCGCCGATCCCCTCGCCCGCACAAATCACCCGCCAGCAGATGTCGGCCAGTCCCGGCCCGACATGCTCCACCGCGGCATGGAAGCGTCGATGCGCGTCGATGCGCGCCAGCGAGGCATCGGCGGCGCGGGCGCCTCCGCGGCTTTTCGACGGCGGCGCCGCGTCCCAGCGCATCGTCCCCCGTCCCGCCAGCCCTGCCCGCTCATAATCGGTCCGCAGCCGCTCGCCGGCGCGATAGTGCGCGTCCGAGACCATCCCGCGCGCCGCGAGCCATGCCAGCGGACTTTCCGCGACATTGACGGTGACATGCCGCATCACCTGCGGCCCCGCCTTGCCGGGATCAACCCGATCGTCGGGATGCAGGCGGGTTACGAAATGGCGCGTCGTCATGCGATTCTCCTTGCTGGGAGTGTCGGCTTGACATTGGAATATTTTGTAGGAAAGAAGAAACCGATTTGGTTATCGGAGGTTCGTCATGATCAACAGCATCCGCGCCGTGCGCCGCGCCAAGGGACTGACGCTCGAAGAGGTTGCGCAGCGCTGCGACCCGCCGACGACCGCCCAGACGATCGGACGCCTCGAAACGGGAACGCGCACCCTGTCGCTCGGCTGGATGAACCGCATCGCCAAGGCGCTCGGCGTCGATGCTGCCGATCTCGTCCAACTACCGCAGGATACCCAGCTTGCGATTACCGCGCTGCTCGGCGCCGATGGCGCCCATGCGCCGACGCGCGTCGAACAGGCGCTGACCGCGCGTCCGACCGAGGACATGATCGCCGTGCGCGTCACCTCGTCGATCGGGGACTATCGCGCGGGCGACGAGATATGGTGCCGCAAGGTCGAGGGCGACTGGACCAGCGCGCTCAACCGCGACCTGCTCGTGCCGCGCCCCGCCGGTCGCTTCATCTTTGCGCGGCTGCTCAACATCGATGGCGAAAAGCTGCACCTGCTCCCGCTTGGAGCCGGTCAGCGCCAGCAGGTGGTGAGCAACCCGCCATGGGCCGCGGTCGCGGTCCGCCTCATCCGGACGCTTTGATGGCGCGATGAGGCGGAAATGAAGCCCCTTCGCATCCTGTCGATCGCCACGCTCTTTCCCGATGCGGCGCGCCCCAATTTCGGCCTTTTCGTCAAAAAGAGCCTGCTTGCGCTCGCCGCGCAGCCGGGCGTCATGCTGACCATCGTCGCTCCCGTCGGCCTTCCGCCCTTCCCGCTTTCGCTCCATCCACGATATCGGGCGCTGCGCCGATTGCCACAGCGCGAGGCGTGGCGGGGCCTCACCGTCCATCGGCCGCGCTTCACGCTGATTCCGAAATTCGGCGCAGCGCGCAATCCGGCGGCGATCGCGCGCGCCGTGTTGCCGATTGCGCGGCAAGGCGACTTCGATGTCGTCGATGCCCAATTCTTCTATCCCGACGGTCCCGCCGCAATGCGTATCGCGGACGCCTTCGGCCTTCCCTTTTCGATCAAGGCGCGCGGCGCCGACATCAGCCATTTCGGCCACGATCCGGCGACTCGCCCGCAACTGCTCGCCGCCGCCGAGCGCGCCGCCGGATTGCTCGCCGTGTCGGAGGCGATGCGCGGCGACATGGCGGCGATCGGCATCGATGCGGGCAAGACGATGGTCCACTATACGGGCATCGACACCATGCGCTTTCATCCCGGCGACCGCACCGCGGCCCGCGCGGCGCTCGGCATGGGGGACGCGCCCGCGATCGCGACCGTCGGCGCGCTGATCCCCCGCAAGGGCCAGGCACTCGTCATCGAAGCGCTGCCAACCTTGCCGGGGGTCCACTATTGGCTGGCGGGTGCGGGCGAAGAGGAAGCGCGATATCGCGCCCTGGCGCAGCGGCTCGGCGTCGCCGACCGGGTTCACCTGATGGGTCCGGTCGCCAATGCCGACTTGCCGCAGCTCTACCGCGCGGTCGATGCCGTGGTGATGCCGTCGGTAAGCGAGGGACTCGCCAATGCGTGGGTCGAGGCGCTTGCCTGCGGCACCCCGATCGTCATCAGCGATGCCGGCGGCGCGGCCGAACTCGTGACCTCGCCGGCGGCAGGACGGATCGTCGAGCGCACACCAGCGGCGATCGCCAATGCGGTGCGCGCGCTATTGGCGGCGCCCGCTGCGCCGGATGCGGTCGCGGCGAGCCTTGCCGGCCGCTTCGACTGGGACCGCAACGGCCGCGAGCTGGCGGAACATCTCCGTCGCTGCGCGGGCTGCTGAGCGATCAGACGACAGCGCCGTCGTCGTCCTCTTTGCTGGTCACGCGCTCGGCGCCCTGCGTCGCGGCGCTGGTCCGCGGCACGAAGCTGTCGGGACCGACCTTCAGCCACACCAGGATCGGCGCCGACATATAGATCGACGAATAGGTGCCGACGAAAATGCCGAGCAGCATTGCAGCGGTAAAGCCGAAGATCACGTCCGGCCCGACCCACAGCAGCACCGCGAGCGCGATCAGCATCGTGAAGCTGGTCATCACCGTGCGCGCCAGCGTCTCGTTGATGCTGAGGTCGAGCAGCGGGATGATCTCCATCTTGCGATATTTCTTCAGATTTTCGCGGATGCGGTCATAGACCACGATCGTATCGTTCAGCGAATAGCCGATGATCGTCAGCAGCGCGGCCACGATGTTAAGGTCGAACTGCATCTGCGTCAGCGCGAAGAAACCGAAGGTCAGCATGACGTCGTGGAACAGCGCGAACAGCGCCCCGACCCCGAACTGCCATTCGAAGCGGATCCAGATGTAGATCGAAATCGCGATCATCGCGAGCGCGAGGCTGAGTGCACCGGTGCGCAGCAACTCGCCCGATACCTTGCCCGACACGGTCTCGACCGACCCGGTCTTGGCGGTCGGAAACGCCTTGTGGATGCCGTCGACAAGCTGCTTGCCCGCACGGTCGGCGGCCGCCTTGTCGCCTTCGGGCAGCGCGGTACGGATCGACACCGCCTGGTCGGACCCGAATTGCTGGATCGTCGCTTCGCCGAGTCCGATATTGTCGACCTTTTCGCGAATCTCGTCGATCTTGGGCATAGTGCCCGAAAATTCGACGCGCACCGACTGGCCGCCGACGAAGTCGACGCCAAGGTTCAGCCCGCGCACCGCGACCAGCACGATCGACGCGACGATCATCAGGAAGCTGATCCCCATGGCGATGTTGCGCCACTTGAGGAAGTGGATGTTGGTGTCTTCAGGGACGAGTTTCAGCAGACGCATGGGATCGGTCCCTCTATCAAATATTCAGCGACGCGGGACGCGTCTTGTGCAGCCAGTGCGCCGCGAACATGCGGGTCACGGTAACCGCGGTGAAGACGCTGGTCACGATGCCGATGGTGAGCACGACCGCGAAGCCCTTGATCGGCCCGGTACCGAACCAGAACATCAGCGCGGCGGCAATGACGTTGGTGATATTGGCGTCGAAGATCGCGCGGCTGGCTTCGCTATAGCCAAGCTCGACCGCCTGGAATACGCGTCGCCCGCGTTTCAGCTCTTCGCGGATGCGTTCGTTGATCAGCACGTTGGCGTCGACCGCGGCGCCGATCGTGAGCACAAAACCCGCGATACCGGGCAACGTCAGCGTGGCATCTTACGGATCGAATCGGCGCCGAGTTCGGGCGTCACCGTCCGCTCCTCGACGACCGCCATCTTCACCGGCAGCGCGCCCGACCGCAGCGAAATCGCCAGCGCATTGGCGCTTGCGACAGTGAAGTTGCCCGAAATCTGCGCGCTGCCGCCCAGGATCGGTTCGTTGATCGACGGGGCCGACAGGACGCGGCCGTCGAGCACCATGGCAAAGCGCTTGCCGACATTCTGCGCCGTCACCTTGGCGAAGGTCGCAGACCCGCCCGAATCGAAACGGATGGTGACGACCGGCAGGCCGCTCTGCGGATCATAGCTTTGCTTGGCGTCGATAAGCTGGTCGCCGCTGATCATGACCTGGCGGCGCAACACTTCGAACGGCACACCATTGCCGGCGTCAGGCGAATAGGGAACGACCTCGCTGCCGACCGGGACGCGGCCCGCGGCGACTTCGTTGGGATCGGCATTGGTATCGACCATGCGGAATTCGAGCCGCGCGGTCTTGCCGATCAAATCCTTCAATTGCTGCGGGTCTTGAAGCCCCGGCACCTGCACGACGATGCGGTCGTCGCCCTGACGGATGATCGTCGGCTCGCGCGTGCCGAGCGCGTTGACGCGCTTGTCGATGATGTCGCGGGCGGTATCCATCGCACGGCTGATCGCCTGCGCCTGCCCCGCCTTGGTCGGCGTCATCACGATGCGCGTCGTATCGACGACATCGATCGTCCAGTCGCGCTGGCCGGTCAGCCCCGCACCCTGCGTCTCGCGGAAAAGCCGCTCGCGCGCTTCGTCGAGCTGCGCCTGATCGCGGACCAGAAAGCTGATCTTGCCGCCCGCGGTCGACAATTCGCCGATTGCGATATCGTCATCGGGTCCGCGCTCGCCGCGCATCGCAGTGCGCACGGTCTTTTCCATATTGGCAAGCTGCGTCTTCTGGAGGTCGCCAAGATCGGCCTCGAGCAGCAAGTGGCTGCCCCCGGCAAGGTCGAGGCCCAGATTGACCTTCATCTGCGTGAAGGACGGCAGGCTTTCGAACTGCTTTTGGGGAAGGAAGCTGGGAATGGAAAAGATGACACCAAGCGCCAGGATGACGCTGATGCCAATGACTTTCCAGCGCGGGAAATCGAGCATGACGGGGTTCCGATGGTCTGGGCGGCGCCGGTTCCCCGACGCCGGCGCGTCAGTCGTTGGCGGGCTTGGCGCCCGGCTGGAGGACGTCGGAAATCGTCGATTTCACGACCTTGATCTTCACGCCCTGGGCGATTTCGACATCGGCGAAATCATCGTCGACGCGCGTCACCTTGCCGACGATCCCGCCGCCAGTGACGACCTGATCGCGCGGCTTCACCGATGCGATCTTGGCGCGATGCTCCTTCATGCGCACCTGTTGCGGGCGGATGAGGAAGAACCAGAATACGACGAAGATCAGCAGATAGGGCACCAGCATGATGAAGCCGGCTGCCCCGCCCCCCGATCCGGCCGCCTGGGTCAGAAGCAATTGGGTCGACATGAATGAAAGACTTTCCGTTACCGTGGCGCGGCCTTTCCCCATGGAAGGACCACGCAAAAATAAGCGCGGCGCCTATCACGCAGGGGCGTCCCGCGCAACCGTCGCTGCGCCCCTCCCCCACGGCAAGCTCCCCGCCAGATGGGGTCAACGACGGCGCGATCAAGCCCGCCGAAAGAAACACCGGCAAATGCCCATCGCCGCTTGCATCGCCAGCAAAGCCGCGCTAGGGGCCTCGCCTGCCCGAAAGGGCCGGTCGGGACGTAGCGCAGCCTGGTAGCGCATCACACTGGGGGTGTGGGGGTCGGAGGTTCGAATCCTCTCGTCCCGACCAAATTTACCGCAAAACCATATCGCAAAGCGCTCGCCGCAGCTGCGCGCTATTGCCCCGCCCGCGGGAACCAGCGCGCGACGCCGCGAGTATGCGACGGTTATGCACCCCTCGCTTCCCTTGGTCGGACTCTTGGTCAACCGCCGTTCGGCAGTCGCCTTCCCCATGAAGGGCCCGCCACTCGGGACGGCGGCGCGATGACCCGCGTGTCCGAGCCTTCAGTCACCCAGCATCGCGATCTGCGAACGGGGCGTCCGATCTGGCTCCGCCACCGTCGCCTCCCGCTCGCAATCAAAGAGCTTGCGCGATCGCTGCGCTGCGACGTGGTGATCGTCGGCGCGGGCATATCGGGCGCGCTGATTGCAGAGACGCTCAGCGACGCCGGGCTCGACGTGGTGGTCGTGGATCGTCGCGGCCCCGCCGCAGGATCGACCGCCGCGTCGACCGCGATGCTGCAATATGAGATCGATCTCCCCCTCTCGCAAATGGCCGGGCGGATCGGCACGGAACGCGCAACGCGGATCTGGCGCCGCTCGCGGCTGGCGGTCGACGCCTTGCGCGAACGAACCGAACGCCTCGGCCTCGATGTCGGCGCTGCCACGCGCTCGACGCTGTATCTTGACGGCAATATTCTCGACCCGGCCGCGCTCGCCGTCGAAGCGAATGTACGGCGCAAAGCGGGTTTCGAGGTCGAATATATCGGCCCCGCTGAGGTCGAGCGACGCTACGGGATCAGCAGGCGCCACGCGATCGTCGGCTACGGCAATTATTCGGCCGATCCGCGGCGCCTGGCGGCGGCCTATCTGCAAGTCGCACAACAGCACGGGATGCGCCTCTACGCGCCTGCCGAGGTGATCGGCGTGGAGAGCGACGACAGCGGCGTCCAACTGCAGATCGACGGCGGGGCTACGATAAGCGCGGCGCACGCCATTTTCGCAACCGGCTACGAGATGCTGAAAGGCATCCCGAAAAAGGGAAATTACATTATGTCGACCTGGTCGATCGCGACGCGTCCGCAACCGCAGCGGATCTGGCGCGACGCGGCCATGATATGGGAGGCGTCCGACCCCTATCTCTACATTCGCACGACCCCTGACGGCTGCGTCATCTGCGGCGGGAAAGACGAGGATATTTCCGATGCGACGGCGCGCGACGCGAAGATTGCGGACAAGGCGAAAACGCTCGCCCGCAAGCTCGGGGCGCTGCTTCCCGCGATAGACCCCATGCCCGCTTATGCCTGGGCCGGAAGCTTCGGCAACAGCCCGCTCGGTATCCCGACGGTGGGACGCATACCGCGCATGCCCAATTGCTATGCGGCGATGGGTTATGGCGGCAACGGGATCACTTTCTCGATGATGGCGGCGCAGATACTGCGCAGCGCCCTTTGCGGCGATCGCGATCCCGACGCCGACCTGTTCAGCTTCCACCGGTCTTTTTGAACGCCCGCACCCGCACCGCTTTACCACCAACGGAAATATAATTGCGCCTTCTCTAACCTTGGGCAACAAGGCCCCTCATTCAACAGGAGAATATGATGCGCCTTGCCGTTGCCCTGATGCTGCTGCCCGTCGTCCCGCTCGCCGCCAACGCCCCGGCATTCGCCCAAACCGCGTCACAGACCCAAGCGCAGGATGCCGCGCTGTTGCAATTTCTCGATCAGGCTTTCGACGCGCGCTTGGCGCTCAGCCCGGAATCGCAAACGCAGCTTGGGCTGAAAACCAGCTACGACCGGCTCGATGACTATAGCGATGCGGCGGCGTTGCGGGAGCAGGCGCTCGCTGAAACGCAGCTCAAGGCCATGCACGCCCGCTTCAAGCCCGACCAGCTCGGTGAAAGCGCGCGGGTGAGCTATCGACTGTTCGAATATGAAGTCGAGCGCGGCCGCGAATCGCTTCGCTTCCGCAAACTGCGTTTTCCCGTGTCGACCAATGGTAGCCCCGCCGGCGACATCCCCGTTCTGCTGATCAACAATCACAAGATCGACAGCGTGGCCGACGCCGAAGCCTATATCGCACGGCTGCGTGATACCGACCGCGTCATGCGCGAAGTCGCGGCGCGAATGCGCGACCAGGCGGCGGCGGGGATCATCCCCAACAAGGTCAATTTCGCTCCCGCCCGCGCTGATGCGCTCAAAATCCTTGCCGGTGCCCCGTTCGACGGCGGCGGCGATTCGACGCTCATGGCCGACTTCCGCAAAAAGGTCAGCGCGCTCGATGCGCCGGAGGCGACGAAGGAAAAGCTGCTCGCGGATGCCAGCGCGGCCCTCACCGGCCCCTTCAAACATGGCTATGAGACATTGATCGCCGCGATCGACGAGATCGAACCCAAATCGACAGGCAATTTCGGTGCCTGGCACCTTCCTGACGGCGCGGCCTATTATGCGGACCGCCTCAAGAGTTCGACGACGACAAATCTTACCGCGGACGAGATTCACGCGCTTGGCCTCGCACAAGTCGCGGCTATTCACAAAGAGATGGAAGCCGTGATGCGCGAGGTCGGCTTCAAAGGAACGCTCGCCGAATTTTTCGACAGCATCCGCACCGACCCCAAGTTCAAATATCCGAATACCGATGCGGGCCGCGAAACCTATCTGGCCGATGCGCGCGCCGTCATCGCCTCGGTAATGGAGGCTGCCCCGCGCTATTTCCGGGTCCTGCCCAAGGCGCCGCTCGAAGTGCGGGCGGTCGAAAAATGGCGTGAGGGCACGGCGTCGACGGCCTTCTACAACCCGCCGTCGGCGGACGGGACGCGGCCGGGCATCTATTATGTCAATCTTGTCGACATGAACCAGACGCAGAAGGTGCAAGTCGCCGGGATTGCCGCACATGAAGGGGCGCCCGGCCATCATTTCCAGATCGCGCGCCAGCAGGAACTGACCGGCATACCGAAATTCCGGAAATTCGGCGGCTATGGCGCCTATATGGAAGGCTGGGGCCTCTATTCGGAGCGGCTTGCAGACGAGATGGGCGTTTACAAGACGCCTTATGACCGCTTCGGCATGTTGTCGCTTCAGGTGTGGCGCGCGATCCGGCTGGTTCTGGACACCGGCATCCATTCGAAGCGCTGGACGCGCGAACAGGCCATCGCCTATTTCAAGGCCAACAGCTCGGTATCGGACACCGACATTGCGCGCGAAGTCGATCGCTATTTCAACTGGCCGGGCCAGGCGACGAGCTACATGGTCGGCCAGCTCAAGATCGCCGAACTCCGCAAACACGCCGAAACCGAACTCGGCCCGCGTTTCGACATTCGCGACTTTCACGAGGCCGTTCTGAGCGAAGGCGCGCTGCCGCTCGACATCCTGGAAGAACAGGTCGAGCGCTACATCGCCGCGCACAAGCAATAGTCGCACCTCTCCCACGCGCCTCGCCTCACCGCGGCGCGCGGGGAACAGCGCCGGCGCCCGCGAACGACCATCAATGGCACGCAAGGAACCTTGCGCGCGCTCCCGCATATCGAAGACGCATGTTTTCGATATCCTCCCCGACCGTTCGCGCTTGCGAGCGAACTGCGTGAACCGCCCCGCCCTGCCGCACCTGTCGCGCAAAGCGCGCATGGCCCTTGTCGTCGCCGCAGGAGTGGTTCTTCTTGCCGCTGTGCTGCTCGCGACCTTTCCGGTGGGAATGCTGCGCGGGACGGCCGAGGCACGCCTGAGCGAAAAATTCGGCGCGCCCGTTCATATCGGGGCGCTGGAGAGAAGGGATGTTTTCTCTTTCTCGCCCGAGATAGAAGCTCGCAGCGTCCGCGTCGGACAGCCCGCCTGGGCGGGACACGGCGACATGGCGACGATAGAGCGCCTGCGCATCCGCCTGCCGATACTGAAGCTTTTGACCGGCACGATCGCGCCGCGCTCGATCGATATCGACGGGCTGTCGCTGGCGCTGGTCCGCGATGCCGACGGACGGACAAATTGGGGTGGCCGTCGGCCCGGCGGTTCGGACAGTTCGCCGCCGCCTGCCATCGGCACCGTTCGGATAAACGATGGCCGCTTTACGCTGAAGGATGCCAAGCGCCACCTCGACATCGCCGGAACGATCGAAGCCAAGGACGCCAAGGGCCTCGCGATTGCCGCCGAAGGGCAATTCAACGGCGCCGCCGCGAAGCTTGGCGCGGCGGCGCGTTGGATCCAAGACGCCAATGGCCGCTGGCCCTTTTCCGCCGAATTGACGTCAGACCTGCTCCGGCTACGCGCCTCGGGCACGATGGCCGCCCCCCTAGACACCGGGCATATGACCATGCGGATGGCGGCGCGCGGTACCAGCCTCAAGCAACTCGACTATATCATCGAGGCGGGGCTGTTCGGCACCCAGGCGATCGACCTTGTCGGCACGGTGCGCCGCGACGGGAGCGACTGGTTTATCGACAAGCTCGACGGGCGCATCGGTCGTTCGACGATTGCCGCCACCGCGAAGATACTGAAGCGTGACGGTCGCACCAGAATCGACGCCAGCATCGATGCGCCCCGGCTGGACTTCGACGATCTGGCCGACGACGCCGGACTTGCGGCCGCACGCGCGCAGGAAGCGCGCATCGGCCCGCGCATCTTTCCAGACACGCGGATCAATCTAGCGAAAATGGGGCCTACCGACGGCGTCATTCGCATCACGATCCACCAACTGCTCGTAAAGGGAGGGTCGGTGTTCAAAAGCCTTAAGGGTCAGCTGTCGCTCGACCACCGGATACTGACGCTCGACAAGGCCGTCGCACAGCTCGGGCGCGGCACCATGACCGGCCGGGTCAGGGTCGATTCGCGCGGCAAGATTCCCCTTTTGACCACCGAATTGCGTGTCGAGAGAGCCAGCTTCGACGATTTCATCGGCCAGCCCGACATGATCCGCGGTCCCGTGCGCGGGCTGGTTCGGATTTCGGGACGCGGCGACACCGTCCGCCAGGCCTTCGCTTCAGGAAACGGGAAGATCGCCTTCGTCGCGAGCGGCGGCGCGATGAACCGCGCAGCCGCTTATGTCATGGCGCAGGATCTTGGCGGAGCGATCGGGCAGAAACTGGGGGACGACGAGGCCATGACGCCGATCCGGTGCGCGATCCTCGCCTTTGCGGCCAAGGACGGGCTGCTGACGCCCGCCCCGCTGGTCATCGACACCGCCATCGCCCGGGCGCGCGGGCGCGGCCAGATAAACCTCGATGGTGAGCGCATCGCGCTGGCCATGAATGGCGCGGGAAGCGAGAAGCCCGATCTCAAGCTCGTCGATCCGGTGAAGGTCGAGGGAACGCTGTCGCAGCCCACCATCGATTTCGCGCCACCCGGAAAGAAATCGGGCGGCGGGGTGTTCGGGGCGGTGACACGGTCGATCGGCGCGGCGCTCGGTCTGCGCAAGGATCCGCAGCGCGATGCGCCGCTTCCCAAGCCGGGAACGGTCAACTGCCGCGCGCTCGCCGCCGAAGCGCTGCGCTAGGGGCCTGACCCCACGTTCGGAACGCAACCCCGCGCCGTGCCGAAACGGCGAAGGGGCCGGAGCATTTTGACCCTGCTCCGGCCCCAGCCGCATGTTGCCTTTGATCGGGGTAGAATGATCAGAAGGCGATCCGTGCGGTCACGCGTGCGCCATGGGTGTTGCGATCGCCGGCCAGCGTACCGCTATAGGCGGCGCCGATCCGGAAATTGCCCGCGCTATAATCGAAGCCCGCTTCGATTTCGGCCGAATTCTTCGGGATCGGCGTGCCGATCAGGGCGAAGCTGCCGCCCCCGGTGGTGAAGGCCGCGGCCACCGGCGCACCGCGGTCGCCGGAAGCCCGGTTCCACGCGGCGGACACATAGGGCTGGAAGCCCTCACCGATGTTGAACCGTACGCGGCCGCCCAAGCTGACGAAGGTCGTTTCCTGCTTTGCCGCCGCGATCGAAAGCGCGGCATTACCGCCGGCTTCGGCAAAGGCGTCGCTCTTGGTGCGGACATGGGCAAGACGGAAGAAGGGCGTCAGTGCAAGGTTGCCCGTCCGCACGTCATAACCAAGTTCGCCGAAGAGCTGCATCGTGTCCGCATCGCGCTTCGACGTCAGCGTCTGCGCCAGCGTCGCGACGCTGACCGAACGGCTCCCTGCCGAGATTGCCGCCGCGAAGCCGTTGCCGCCATAGCCGATGCCGGTGACGAAGCCCTTGTGGTCGGTATCCATGCCAAAGCGTCCTCCCTTGGCATCGAAGTCGCCCCAGCCGCCAAAGGCCGAACCCCAGAGGAAGAGGCCGGCCTCGGCCGGACCCGACATGCTGTACAACGCGTTGCGCAGGTGCCGGCTATCGTCGGTCAGCCCGCTGAGCGTGCTGGCAAGAATTTCGCCTGAGAGATCACCGAAAGCGGCCTGCGCGCCGGTCGCATTCTGGTTGACCACCGCTTCGAACAGCGGATCGTCGATGCCGCGCGACTGGACCGCCGCGGCAACGCTCGCCTGGTTGAACCCGATCGCCACGTCGGCGAAATCGACGTCGTTGCGATAGAGCGACAGCGTCACAGAATTGGCGCCGTAACGCAGCAGCGGATCGAGGAAGGCCAGGTCGCTGGTCACCGAACCGAAGGTGCCGTCGATCCCGCCCGCACCCGTCAGGATCACATAGTCGGTGCGGCCGTTATAGTCGCCGTCTTCCGCAAGCACCGCCACGCTCGCATCGCTGTTGATGGTGACGAGGCCCGTCGCATCGACGCGGTCGCCCGCACCCGCGGCATTGACCTCGACCTCATAGACCGAACCGGCCGCGAAATTGAGATCGCCGTTGACGGTAAGGCGCCCGATCGAATTGCCTGGCGTCAACTTGCCGTCGCCATTGATCGTCGTCGTGCCGACGCTGCCGTTGCCGCCCAGCGCGCCGCCGGCATTGACGGTGACGTCGGAGACGATCGAACCGTTGACCGCAAGCTTGCCGCCATCGACGGTCGTCGGGCCGGTATAGTCGCTGTCGCCCGACAGATTGAGCGTACCGTCGCCCGATTTGACGAAGCCGCCGCTTCCCGAAATGGTGCCGGCAAATTCGCTGTTGTCGTCCTGATCGACGGTCAGTTGATTGTCGCCGAGTACGACCTTGGCGCCGCTCTCGCCAGCAAGGCCGCCGATCGTCTGGTCCTTTCCGGTGATGTCGAGCGACCCGCCTTCACCCAGATTGAAGTCGGTACCGGGGTCGATCGTCCCGCCGATCCGCACGGCGCCCCCAAAGATGTTGGTCACGCCCTGGAAGCCATAGTCACCCATGAAGGTCAGCGTGCCGTCACCAAGCTTGTCGAGCGTGCCGCTACCCGAAAAGGCGCCCAGGAAGTCGTAATCGTCCGAACGGTTGAAAACGAAACGCCCGTCGTTGACGATGTCGCCCGCGAAGCTGCCTTCGGTGCCGCCGGCGCCGAGTTCGAAATAGCCGTCGCCCTCGGTCTTCACATCGCCCTGAAGCAGGCCGGTGAGGACAAGGCCGCCATTCGACACGATCGACCCGCCGGTGTGCGCCACCGTATCGGTATCGACGGTGAAGACCGCATCGCCGATCAACTGCAGCTTGCCGCTGCCGCTGATCGTCAGTTCGTCAAGGTTCGAGACGGTCTCATCGTCGCCGAAGTTGAGCACGAGCAAGCCGTTGGTCGTCACCGCCGGGGTCAGGATGGGCGATTCCGCGCCATCCTCGCCGATCACTTCATTGACCTGCAGCGCAGCGCCTTCATCGATCACGACGTTGCCGAATTCGCCGACCATGCCGCTGGTCGACCAATAGCCCGCCGCGACCGTCAGCGCTTCGAAACCCGATACCGAAGTCAGCTGCTGCGCCTCGGTCAGTTCAAGGACATCGCCATCGAGCACCAGACTGTCTTCGCCCGCCCCGGCGTCGATCAGGCCATCGACGGCGCTCCCGGTCTTCAGCGTCACCACATCGTCATACGCATCGAGCTGGATTGCGACCCCATTCCCTCCACTCAGCGTGCCCGCATTGGTGACGTTCGACTGGACATGAGCGATGATCGCCGCGCCATCGGAGCTGGTGATCGTCCCGCTGTTGATGAAATTGCCGAGCAAGCCGGGCGTATCGGCAAGGTCGCTCTGAATGAGGACGCCGCCGGTCGTGCCGGTGATCGTGCCCGCATTGTCGACGGTGCCGCCGCCCGACAGGATGATGCCGAACCGGTCGCCACCGATCGTTCCGCTCGCGCTGTTGACGACATTGGCCGCAAAGCTCTCGCCATCCTGTCCGTCATAGGCGTACATCGACACGCCATCGGCAAAGGAAGCCCCCGCACCGGTAATGGTACCGCTGTTGGTTACGGTGCCGCCGCCGATCAGGCGGACGCCATCGTTCAATTCGCCGCTGATCGTGCCGCTGTTCTCGACCGTGGTTCCGATCGCGATGCCGACCAGGTCGCCGATATCGTCATCGAATTGATAGGCGGTGGTGATCCCTGCGCCCGCGCCCGAGATGGTGCCGCTGTTCGTCACGCTCGACGTTGCGGTCGTAATCGTGATCCCGGCGTCGGGCGCAGCGGCGAAGCCGTCGTAGCTGCCGTTGCCGCGGATCGTCCCGGCATTGTCCACCGCGAGCGTCCCGGTCGCAAAGGAATAGATGCCCGACGTCGCGCCCTCGATCGTTCCGCCTTCCAGATTGGTAACGATGGCGTCGGCACGCGATCCTTGCGAAACCGCGGCACCGAAGTCGCTGAGGATCGTGCCGCTGTTTTCGAGCGTGGCGCTCGACATGTCGCTGCCAAAGCCCACGCCATAACCGTCGCCGCCGCTGCCGCCCAGGTCGCCCGTGCCGTGGATCAGGCCGCTGTTGACGACGCTGGCCGTCAGCCCGCTGCGATCCTCGCCCGGCGCGCTGTTGAGTGCGGTCCCCTGGATGAACATGCCGCCGACGACGCCGACGATCTCGCCCGCGTTATCGACCGAACCGCCGCCCGACAGGATGATGCCGAAGCGCTGCCCGGCGATCGAGCCACCGTCCTGATTGGTCACGCTAGCCGCATAATCCTCGTTCGCCTGATCGGTATAGGCGAACATCGAAATGCCGTCGGCAAAGGCTTCGGTGCGACCTTCGATCGTACCGCTGTTGGTCACACTGCCGCCGCCGACCAGGCGGACGCCATCGTCATTGTCGCCGATGATCGTACCGCTGTTGACGACCGTCGCGCCGACCGCGACGCCGCTATATTCGCCCGTAAAGGGATCCATATAGGGCGCGGTGGTGATGCCCAGACGATTGCCCGAAATGGTGCCGCTGTTGGTGATGGTCGCTACCCCGCCGGTAACGGTGATGCCCGCGTCGGGATAGAAATAGAGGTCGGTGCTGGTGCCGTTGCCCCGGATCGTACCCGCGTTGACGATCTCTGCCGTACCATCGTCGATGCGGATGCCCGAAGCCGCGCTGGTGATCGTCGCGCCGTCCTGATTATCGATCATCGTATGGCCACCGGCCATATAGCTGACGTTGACGCCATCGTTGCCGCCGCCGGTGATCGTGCCGCTGTTCGTCAGCGTCGCGCTGGCCAGCCCATCGAAGGCGACCCCGAAAGCGTTGGTGCCGGTGATCGAACCACTGTTCGTCACACTGCCCGCGACATCGGCAAGACCGAGCGCATTCTGGACGACGACGCCGGTAAAGCCGCCGCTGATGCTGCCGTCATTCTCGACCGAACCGCCAGCCATCAGGTTGACGCCGAACCGTCCCCCCGACACTTCGCCGTCGGCTTCGTTGGCAACCGTCGCCGAAAAGTCTTCGGCATCCTGATCGGGAAGCATCGCGATATAGACGCCGTCGACGGTGCCGCTGATCGACCCGCTGTTAGCGACCGATCCGCCGCCCTGGAACCTGACGCCCGTGCCGTTCTGCGCCGTGATATAGCCGCTGTTGGCCACGCTGGCGTTGACGGCCGTATTGACGAAGACATTCGGCGCGGTCTGCAGCGCGGCGGTCGTGATCGCGTTGGTGCCGCCGACGATCCCGCCGCTGTTGACGATGACCGCATTCGCCGAGGCGATGTTGATGCCGACCTGACCCTGGCTCTGGATCAGCCCGGCATTATCGACGATGAGCGTGCTCGTATTGGCCGCGATCGCATTGCCGCTCGCCACGATCTGTGCGTCTTCACCATTGTTGACGATCAGGTCGCCGGTCGATTGACCGGTGATACCGACCCCCTGCCCGATGATCGCACCTTCATTGTCGATCGTCACCGTCTCCAGCGACCCGGTTGCGACCACGCCGATGAACCCCTGGACGAGCCCGTCGTTGGTCAGCGTCGCGCTCCGTCCCTGCTGGTCGGGCGTGGCAGTCATGACAACGCCGATAGGCGTCTGCGCTGCCGGCGTCGCCGGATTGAACTGTCCATAGGCACGGATCGTGCCCTGGTTCTCGATCGTGCCACCGCCTTGCAAGACGGCGCCGATAGCCTGGCCTTCGATCAGCCCGTCTTCGCTGTTGACGATCGATCCGATGCCCGCAACCCCCTCGGCGATCCGGTCGGGAAATTCGGCGATCGCGACGCCGATGCCGTTGATCCCGCTGCCCGGCGCGCCATTGGCGCCGCGGATGGTGCCATCGTTGGTGACGCTGCCGCCGCCGACGAGCGATACCCCCGCTCCGCCTTCCCCGCTGATCAGACCGCTGTTGACGACGACCGTGTCGGCGGCGAGCGCCGCCGGCGGCAGATTGTCGCCATTTTCATCCTCGCTGAAGAAATAGGATGTGGCGATCCCGTTTGCCGCACCGCTGATCGTCCCGCTGTTGGTGATCGACGCCCCCGGCTGCGCGATGACGATGCCACCGGCTGGCCGGCTGTCCAGCCTCGCAGGCGAAAAGCCGTTGCCGCGGATCGTCCCGGCATTGTCGACGATGACCGTGCCATTATCCGCGTAGATACCGATGTCGTCACCGACGATTTCCTCGTCCTCGCCGACATTGATCTCGACCGTCCCGGGTTGGTCCACATGCACGCCGAAAGCGGGGGTCTGTTCCTGCGCATGGGCGGCAGCGCCCAGTTGCAGGATCGAAATTCCGGCGATCGCGCTGGTCGTCAGCAGACGCGATTTGGCAATGGTCGACATGATGTGAAAACCCCTTCAGTTTCAAAACCGAGCGGCAGGGTTTCCGAAAGGCGCCTCGCGCCCCGGATGACCTTGTCCGCAATGTCCGTCACGATCCCCTGTCCTTGGGAGCAACCGGCCACTCGGGGTCGCATCGAGTGACCGGTTACCGGTGCCCGTTCCCGCGGGGGCGGATTGCCTCGCAGCAATCGGCACCCGGCGAACGACCCCTTAGCCCCTGATTGGGTGCCGTAATTTAGCCGGCACCCTGGCGTCACCCCCCGCGCGGGGGGTGCCTAAGCAAAAATCGGTGCAAGCAAACGCATTAGTGCCGCCTCCCCGTCGACACCGCATTTCTGATAGATTTGCTTGATCTGTCCGCGCAGCGTTTCAGCCGTCACGCCGCGTTCGTCGCTGATCTGTGCGCGGGTCTTTCCTTCGAACAGGCGCAGCGCAATGTCGGCCTCTGCCGGGCTGAGCCGGTAGAGCGTCGAGAGGAAGGGCGTAACGCCCGCGCGGTCGCGTCGGGGCGGGTTGACGACCAAAATCGCGTGCGGTCGCTTGCCCAGCGACCAGTCGCGCTCGGGAAGGCGAAAGCCCTCGATCATCAGCGACGGCGCCGCATCTCCGGTCGCCAGCATCGTGCGGCCATGCCGCGCGCCCTCTTCGGCAATCAGCGCCTGGATCAAGGTACGGAGCGTATGGGGGGCGCCGCCGGCATCGATCGACAATCCGACCTGCCGGACCGTTCCCGCGTGCAGCAAGGCCTCCGCCGCCAGCGTATGCGCGAGCAAATTGCCCCGGGCATCGAGGATGAAGGCGGTCACTGAAATTGCGTCGAAAGCACCGGCAAGCAGTTGGGCCTGCTGGCCTTCGAGCTTTTCCTGCAAGCGCACCGCGCGGCGAGCTGCCGCGGCCGCTTGCGCAAATATGCCGCGCTGATCGTCGGTGGTGCGGCCATCGCCCCGATTGCGGAGCGTCGCCAGCCCCACAATGCCGAAGTTGTCGATGACGAGATTGGTCTGGCAGCCGAAAGGAATGCCGATCTCTTCGCACCAGTCGACATAGTCGCGTGATTCGAGCGTCTCGATCGCGGCATCATAATGCGCTTCGTGCAGGATCGGATCATAATGGCCTTTGGCAACATGCTGGTTCGACACGGCGATGCGAAAATTCGTCGTCTCGCCGTACCAATCGTTGCTCTGCGCCTTCGCGATCATGTCGGGGCCGAAATTGGTAACGATATTGAAAGGCCGCTCGCGAGCGCCACCGACGCCGATCAACTGTCCGTGGCTGGATCCGGTATGGCTCGCCATGCGGTCGAGCGCCCCCAGCCAATTTGCGGGTTCCAGTGCTGCTTCAAGAAATATGTCGTCCCAATCCGGCGGGATACGCTGCCCCATGCCCTGCCCTCATCACCCCGAGTTGACCGCGCTGCGCGCAGCCCATGCTCAACACCGACCCCTGCCTTATACAGATTTCATTGCCCTGCGCGCCGACCGTCGAAGTCCGCCGTGGGGACATCCACCTAAAAGCGCGGCGGCGGCGGCGTCCATCCCGGAATGTATGGTTCTTTCAAAAAATCACGCCTCGGCAAGTGCTTCGGCGACGATTTCGGGGTGCGAATAGGCGAGCATCTGGCCGGCATCGGCGATCCGCCTGACCGGCGTGTCGGGCAGTCGCGGTTGCCAATAGGCGATCGCGGCGTCGGGTGCATGCAAGATATAATGAGCGCCCTGCACGATGCGCCACTGCGCCTTCCCGGGCAGCGGTTCGACGTCGAAACCGGTCGCCCAGGCGCGCTGTTCCTCGACATAGCCCCGAATCCGCCCGCGCGCGAAATCGCGCGTCGCGCGCAGATAATCCGCCACGAACTGCGGATCGCCTTCGGCCAGCGCGAGATCGGGCGGGCTGTCGCGATAGGAGCGGATCATGCCGTCGCGCATGCGCGTTGCGGTGGCGAAGCGGGCGAGCGTGCGGATCATCAGTTCGATCACCGCCGGGTTCGCCGCAAAGCGCCGCTTGACGATGCCGAGCGGCCCGCGGTCGTGCGGCGTGTGATCGATCGCCGGGGTCGGATTGACGAGGACGGCGCGCGCCACCAGATCGGGGTGATGGTGCGCGAGGCAGACCGCCGCCTGACCGCTCCCCCGCGCGACAAGATCAATATGCGCGATGCCCAGCGCGGCGCAGACCGCCGCGACATCGTCCGATGCGGGGCGATAGAGCGACGACCAGTCGGCCGCCGGATCGGTACCCCCGAACCCCGGCCGGTCGATGGCCAATACGCGGAAGCCGCGCGCCGCCAGCACCCGCACCAGCCGCGTCGGCGGCGCGCGCGCGGTTATCGTGCTGTGCAGGATCAACACCGGCTTGCCCCCCGCCGGGCCATAATCGGAATAAGCGATCCTGCGCCCCCCATGGTCGATCGCAGCGGCGGGCAGCATATGGCCATCGAGCGTCGTTATCTCGGGCTCGGCATCGACCGAAGGATGATCGAGCGCGGCGGAAACGATCCTGACGACCTCGGCCGCATTGCCGGTACCCAGGATCAGGTGGATATTTTTCATCTCAGCATCGATCACCGATTCCGAAAGGTGCAGCGATCCAGCGATTTCGGCGCGGCTCTTGCGGATCGCGACGGCACGGGCGATTGCAAACTGCCGATCACTGAGCCCGAACAGATCGTGCAACTGCGTGGGTCCGGCATGATGATCGCTGATCGCAAGAACCTGTCCGACGATCAGCGGGATCGTGTCCAGCCCCAGCTTGACCTTGATCTCGGCGAGCATGTTGCGCGCCGAAACATAGGAAATGCCCGCTGAAACCGCCGCGTCGCGCAGCGCCCCGGTATCGACGAGACTCCACAATAGTTCGGCCTGACGCGGCGAAAGCGCGAATATTCGGGCCACGTTGGCGCGCGACGCATTGTCGTGGGCGCCCATGCAGTCGGATGCCGGGTTCGAGTTCAATCTAAGCGTCGCCCCTGAATCTTGAATCAACCCAACTGTCGCGATTTTCCTTTTGAAAACAAGATCAATTGCAATCGCCAATTCATCCGGACCCGCCGTTCCCGCGAACGCCGAGGCGCGGCGGCAGTCCCATCCACAGGAGGCCGCAACTGATCAATGCATCCGCTATGCCGGTACCATGATATGCCGGATCAACCATCAGCCAATCGATTTCGAGATCCGTCTTGCTATGGCGCGTAGCGACGAGGAAGGCGAGACGGGCAATTCATCGAGCCATGCCTCCAGAAGGCCAAAGCGAGCCTCCCCAATGAATTTCTATTGCGAATCGGGCTCACTTCCAACGCGCCTCTCATCGCGGTCAAAATCACCAGAAGGTTGGGTTCGCTGCGATCATTCGGCATCGGAAATGGTCGCGATCAAGGCGGACGGGAAGGTCAGCGTAAATGCTGCGCCCCCGTCCGGATGATTGCTCGCCGAAACCGAGATACCGAGCGCGTCGGCGAAGCCCTTGACGATCGCAAGCCCGAGCCCGCTGCCGCCATGCCGGTCGCCGCCCTTCCCTTGCTCGAATGTGTCGAAGATCGTGCCTTCCGATCCCGGTTCCAGACCGCCGCCATGGTCGCGCACGGTCAGGGCTACGGCATCGGGCGTCCGGCGTCCGATGATGGCGATGGGCCCGGCGCTGCCGCCATGCTGGATCGCATTGGCGAGCAGGTTGAGCAGAATGTGATGGAGCAGCCGCTCATCGACCCGGACAAGCGGAAGACCCGCGGGAACCTGGAAATCGACATGATGTCCGCGCAGCAGATCTTTCAGATCGTGGACCACAGCCGCCACGGCGTCGGTCAGATCGACCGGCGCCACATCCAGGCTGAGACCGCCTGAATCGAGGCGAACCAACTCGACGAGATTGTCGAGAAAACGCCGCAATCGCGATACCTCCGCGCGCGCGAGCGGTAGCGCGGACGCGCCGGGATGCTCGCTCGCCAGCGCCTCGATAGCCGCCGTCACACCGGTCAGCGGGGTGCGCAGGTCGTGCCCGATCGACGAGAGCAGCGCGGCGCGGAGGCGGTCGCGTTCCTCGAGGACCGACAGGCTGCGCATCTCGTCCTCCAGATGCAAGCGTTCGTGCGCCAGCGCCGCCTGGCCGACGAGCGTGGCGAGCAGCGCGGCGCGGTCGGGCGAGATCGGGTCGCGGCCGTCCTCGCTCGCGATGCCGAGGATCGCGAGAACCCCGAGCCCGGTCTTGAGCGGATGAAACTGCCAGTCGGACGCAACGAGCGTATTCGTCCCGCGTCCCGCAGGCTCCCCGCTCGTCCACGCCCATTCGGCCGCCGCCTGATCGATCGGCGAGATCGCCGCATCGACGGGCCGGGCGACCAGCGGTTGCAACAGCCCGCCCTGCTCGGCCAGAATGATGCTGCGCACGCCCAGCAAGCGCGCCACTTCCTCGCAGGTTACCGCCGCGGTGGTTTCGCGATCGGAGGCGCGCGCAAGCATCTGCGCGAAGGCGGCAAGCGACGCATTTTCCTGCGCGCTGCGAACCCCGATCCGCGCGCGCGTTCGCAGCCGGCCGGCAAGATTGCTGACCACCGCGGCGACGCCGGTAAGGATCAACATGGTGAGGACGCTCTGCGGATCGGCGATCGTGAAGGTATGCCGCGGCTCGAGGAAGAAGAAGTTGAACGCCAGCGCCGCCACGAGGCTCGCGAACAGCCCCGGACGCAAGCCGTAAAGCGTCGCGGCGACAATCACCGGAACGAGATACAGCAGGTCGACGGCCCCGGTCCCGATCCATGGTTCGGCCAACCGCGCGGCGCCTGTCATCAACGCGATGAGCCCCAGTCCGACCGCATAGCTCGACGGGCGCCCCCAGCCGCGGGTCCAGTCGAGACCCCGGCGCGTGGCAGGAGATTCGCGGGGCGACGGGATGACGTGGATGGCAAGATCGCCCGCGTCGTGGATCAGCGCCTCGACCACCGAACCGTGGCGCAGTTCGAACCACCAGCTACGCTGCGACCTGCCGATGATGAGCTGGGTCGCGCGCATCACCTCTATCTGGCCGCGCAGTCCGGCAATAACGCTCTCCGCAGGAACGGTAGCAATCGTCGCGCCGAGGGTAGCGGCGAGTGCGAGCGACGCGGCTATCCGCCGCCGGGCGTCGTCGTCGAAGGCGGCGCTTCGTCCCGTCTCGATATGCACCGCCGTCCATGGGGCGTTCAGCCCGTCGGCAAGGCGCTTCGCGGTGCGCACGAGCATATCGCTGCCTGGCTGTTCGCTGATCGCGACGAGAATCCGCTCGCCGGCGGCAAAGGTGCCCGCTTCGCCGCTCGCGTCGAGATCGTGCAACATTTGCCGGTCGACGCTCAGGGCAGCCCGGCGCAGCGCCATTTCGCGCAGTGCCGAGAGGTTCGCCTTCGAGAAAAAATGGCCAAGCGCACGGCTTGCCTCGTGCGGCACATAGACCTTGCCATCGCGCAGCCGGTCGATCAGTTCGTCGGGCGGCAGGTCGACGAGCTTGATTTCGGCCCCTTCGAACACGCTGTCGGGTACCGTCTCGCGAACGCGCACCCGGGTAAAGCTTGCGACGACGTCGTTCAGGCTTTCGACATGCTGGACGTTGAGCGTCGTATAGACGTCGATCCCGGCGTTCAGCAACTCCTCGACATCCTGCCAGCGTTTGGGATGCCGGCTGCCGTCGATATTGGTATGGGCATATTCGTCCACCAGCGCGAGTGTCGGGGCGCGGCGGAGCACGGCATCGATGTCCATCTCGGTCAGTTGGTGGCCGCGATAGGCGACTTCGCGGCGCGGCACCACCTCCATCCCGTCGAGCAAGGCCTCGGTCTCCGCCCGACCGTGCGTTTCCACCACGGCGACGACGACGTCCTGTCCGTCGCGCCGCAACGCGGCGCCTTCGCTGAGCATCGCATAGGTTTTGCCCACGCCCGGCGCGGCACCGAGAAAAATCTTCAGACGCCCGCGCGCCTCGCGCTTCGCCTGCCGCAACAGCGCTTCGGGCGAGGGTCTCTTGGTGGCCGATACCATGCGCCTGCTTACCTCGGCCCCGGACATAGGGCCAAGCAACAATCGGCGATCTTTATGCAATCCTTATGCGTCCGGCGAAAATCGACCGCGAAATTTTACGGCGAAGGGGCGTAGCGGCGTCGCATCCAAGCCGGCTCCTCGGGGAGTCGCCCACTGCCGGAGACCTATGATGACCGATCTTTTGTGGCTCGCGCTTGTCGCGCTCCTGTTCGCAGCCACGCTCGGCTACGCGCGCATCTGCGACAAGGCCTGACCATGAGCGCTTCGTCGATGCTCGCGGGCGCCGTCGCTGCGGCGCTGTTCGTCTATCTCGTGGTGGCGCTGCTGCGCCCCGAACGTTTCTGACCGGAGGCAATTCCATGACCTTTTCCGGATGGATGCTCATTTTCGCCTTCGTCGCGATCCTTGCCGTCCTTGCCAAGCCGATGGGCCTTTGGCTCTTTGCCCTTTACGAAGGGCGCGCGACGCCGCTTCACCGCATTCTGGGACCAGTCGAGCGGGGCTTTTACCGAATGGCCGGGATCGACCCGACCGAAGAGCAGAGCTGGCGGCGCTACGCGCTTCACATGCTGCTGTTCAACCTCGCGCTGCTGCTTTTCACCTATGCGGTGCTGCGATTGCAGGGGGTACTTCCCGTTAATCCGCAAGGCTTCGGTGCGGTCGGCGCCGACGGTGCCTTCAACACGGCGGTCAGCTTTACGACCAACACCAACTGGCAATGGTATTCGGGCGAGACGACGCTGTCGAACCTGTCGCAGATGCTCGGGCTTACGATCCAGAACTTCCTCTCCGCCGCCACCGGTATCGCGGTTGCCTTCGCGCTGTTTCGCGGTTTTGCAAGGCGCGAAACCGGGACGATCGGCAATTTCTGGGCCGATACGACGCGTATCACGCTGTATCTGCTGCTTCCCGTCTGCACCGTCTACGCGCTGTTCCTGATCGCGAGCGGCGTGCCGCAGACGCTGGCGGGATTGGTCCATGCAACGACGCTCGAAGGCGTGCAGCAGACGATCGCGCTCGGCCCGGTCGCGAGCCAGGAAGCGATCAAGATGCTGGGCACCAATGGGGGCGGCTTCTTTAACGCCAACAGCGCGCACCCGTTCGAAAACCCGACCGCGCTCACCAATCTGATCCAGATGCTCTCGATCTTCCTGATCGGTGTCGGGCTGACGTGGTGTTTTGGCAAGGCGGTCGGCGACACGCGCCAGGGCTGGGCAATCCTCGCAGCGATGGGGCTTATCTTCGTGGCTGGCGCAAGCATCGCCTATTGGCAGGAGGCTGCCGGCAACCCTGCGCTGCATCACCTCGGCGTTGGCGGCGGCAATATGGAGGGGAAGGAAGTTCGCTTCGGCATCGCCGCCTCTTCGCTCTTCGCCGTTGTCACCACGGCGGCGTCCTGCGGGGCCGTCAATGCCATGCACGATAGTTTCACCGCGATCGGCGGCCTGATCCCGCTACTCAACATCCAACTCGGCGAGGTTGTGGTCGGCGGTGTCGGCGCGGGCATCTATGGCTTTCTGCTTTTTGCCATCCTCGCGGTGTTCGTCGCGGAGCTCGCCGTCCTAGCCATTGCGATCCTGCCGCTGGTCATCCTCGGCTTCACCGCCATTGCCAGCGTGCTCCCCGTGGGGCTTGCCGGGCCGCTCAACAAGGGGCCGCACGGCTTCTCGGAAATTCTCTACGCATTCAGCTCGGGGGCCGGTAACAATGGCTCGGCCTTTGCGGGCCTGAGCGCGGGCACTCCCTTCTACAATGCCATGATCGGGATCGCGATGTGGCTTGGCCGGTTCTTCGTGATCGTGCCGGTGCTCGCCATCGCCGGTAGCCTCGCCGCAAAGCGCCACACCCCCGCTACCAGCGGCTCTTTCCCCACCACCGGGGGGCTGTGGATCGGCCTGCTGATCGGGATCATCCTGATCATGGGCGGCCTCACCTTCCTTCCCAGCCTCGCGCTAGGTCCCGTCGCCGATCATCTCTCGATGATGGCCGGCCAGCGCTTCTGAGGGATCAGCGACATGACGACTCCAACCTCGATGTTCAGCCCCGCACTGGTCGTTCCGGCGATGCGTGATGCGGTACGGAAGCTCAATCCGCGCGAGCTGATGCGCAACCCGGTGATGTTCACCACCGCCTGCGTTGCCCTGCTCCTGACGGTGCTGCTCGCGCTCGGCGACCCCGGCCTGTCGCTGGGTTTCGAAATCCAGCTCGTCGCCTGGCTCTGGCTCACCGTGCTTTTCGGCACCTTTGCCGAAGCCCTGGCCGAGGGACGCGGGCGCGCCCAAGCGGCCTCGCTTCGCGCGACGAAGGCCGAGTTGCGCGCCAAGCTGATGCTCGGCGTCGGCGAGACTTATGAAATCGTTGCCGCAAGCCAGCTCGAAAAGGGCGAGATCGTGCTGGTCGAGACGGGCGACCTCATCCCCGCCGACGGCGAGGTGATCGAAGGCGTCGCATCGGTCAACGAAGCGGCGATCACCGGCGAAAGCGCCCCCGTGATCCGCGAGGCCGGCGGCGATCGTAGCGCCGTGACAGCCGGCACGCGCGTCATCTCCGACCGCGTCAAGGTGCGCGTCACTGCCGAGCCGGGCCAGGGTTTTCTCGACCGCATGATCGCGCTCGTCGAGGGCGCCGAGCGGCGCAAGACGCCCAACGAGATTGCGCTGACGATCCTGCTCGTCGGGCTGACTATCATCTTCCTGATCGCCGTCGCGACCATTCCGGGCTTCGCCTCCTATGCCGGCGGGTCGATCCCGGTCGCATTGCTCGCGGCCCTGCTCATCACGCTGATCCCGACGACCATTGCGGCGCTGCTCTCCGCTATCGGGATTGCCGGAATGGACCGCCTCGTGCGCTTCAACGTGCTGGCCAAGTCGGGCCGGGCCGTCGAAGCCGCGGGCGATGTCGATGTTCTCCTGCTCGACAAGACCGGCACGATCACGATCGGCGACCGCCAGGCCAGCGAGTTCCGCGCGCTGGCGGGCGTCGATGACGAAACGCTGGCCGAGGCCGCACTGCTCGCCAGCCTGGCCGACGAAACCCCCGAGGGTCGTTCGATCGTGACGCTTGCGCGCGAGCGCTATGCGATACGCGTGGCGGCGCTTCCGGCCGGGTCCGACGTCATCCCCTTCACCGCGCAGACGCGCCTTTCGGGGGTCACGGTCGCCGGGGTGACGATCCACAAGGGCGCGGTCGATTCGATCTTCAAGGCGCACCCCGACACCGCATCCTCGCCTGCCGCGCAGGAGTTGCGCCGCATAACGGACGAGGTTGCGCGCGCCGGCGGCACGCCGCTCGCGGTGGTCAGGGACGGGCGTCTGCTCGGCGCCATCCACCTGAAGGACGTCGTGAAGGCGGGCGTTCGCGAACGCTTCGGCGAATTGCGCAAGATGGGAATCCGCACCGTCATGATTACCGGCGACAATCCGCTGACGGCCGCGGCGATCGCCGCCGAAGCCGGGGTGGACGATTTCCTCGCCGAAGCGACGCCCGAGGACAAGCTTGCCCTCATTCGCCGCGAGCAGGCCGAGGGGCGGCTCGTCGCCATGTGCGGCGACGGCACCAACGACGCCCCCGCGCTGGCGCAGGCCGATGTCGGCGTCGCGATGAACACCGGCACGCAGGCGGCGCGCGAGGCGGGCAATATGGTCGATCTCGACAGTGATCCGACCAAGCTGATCGAGGTTGTGGGCCTGGGCAAGCAATTGTTGATGACACGCGGCGCGCTGACGACCTTTTCGGTCGCAAACGATGTCGCCAAATATTTTGCGATCATCCCGGCGATCTTCGTCTTTCTCTATCCTGAGCTCGGCGTTCTCAACGTCATGCGCCTGGCCACGCCCGAAAGCGCGGTGCTGTCGGCGATCATCTTCAACGCCTTGATCATTCCGTGCCTTGTTCCGCTCGCGCTCAAGGGCGTGCGCTACCGGCCGATGCCCGCCGGCCCGTTGCTCGCGCGCAATCTTTCGATCTTCGGCCTCGGCGGACTGGTCGCGCCATTTGTCGGCATCAAGCTGATCGACCTCGCCGTGTCCGGCCTCCAGCTTGCGTAAGGACAATTCCATGTTTTCCGAACTCAAATCCGCCCTTCGTCCCGCGCTTGTGCTGACCGCGCTTTTCGCGCTCCTCCTCGGTCTGGTCTATCCGCTCGCGCTGACGGCTATGGGCCAGCTCGTCTTTCCGGAGCAAGCCAATGGCAGCCTCGTCCGCGACGGCTCAAAGATCGTGGGGTCGAAGCTGATCGGCCAGGGTTATGATGCCGCCGCTTCCTCGGGGTCGAACCTCGGTCCGGCGAGCAAAGCGCTCGCCGATCGCGTCGCCGCCGACGTCAAGGCGCTCACTGCAACGGCACCGGGCCGCCCTGTCCCGCCCGACCTGGTGACGACCTCCGCCTCGGGGCTGGACCCCCACATCAGCCCCGAGGCGGCTTTTTTCCAGATTGCGCGCGTGGCGAAAGCGCGCGGCATCGACGACGCCAGCCTCCGGGCACTGGTCGAGGCATCTGTCGAACACCCGCTCGCAGGCATCCTTGGCGAAAGGCGCGTCAACGTGCTGATGCTCAATCGGGCACTCGACGCGCGCTTCCCGACGAAATAGGCTGGCCGGATGGTGCCACCGGCAAAAATCCTGATCATCGAGGACGATGCCCATATCCGGCGGCTGCTGCAGGCCACGCTGCAGCGCGCCGGTCATCAGGTGATCGAAGCCGACAGCGCCAGGCAGGCGATGGCCCTGTTCGACATCGAGCGGCCCGATGTCGTGCTGCTCGATCTCGGCCTGCCCGATCGTGACGGGCTGGAATTGATCGAGCCGCTGCGGCTGCGCTCGAACGCCACGCTGATCGTCGTATCGGCGCGCGAAAACAGTGTCGAGAAGGTGACGGCGCTGGATCTGGGCGCCGACGACTATGTCACCAAGCCCTTCGATACCGAGGAATTGCTCGCCCGCATCCGCACGGCCCTGCGCCACCAGCGCGCGGCCGCGTCGGGCGAGGAACCCACGGTCGTGGAGGCAGGCGCGCTGCGAATAGACCTTGCGCACCGCCGCGTCTTTCGCGGCGCCGAGGAGGTTCATCTGACCCCGAAGGAATATGGCGTCCTGGCCGAACTTGCGCGCCGCCCTGACCGCGTCCTGAGCCACACCCAATTGCTGACCTCTGTGTGGGGTCCGGCACAGGCCGATCGCGTCGAATATCTTCGCATTGTCGTCCGCGGACTGCGCCAGAAACTGGAAGAAGATTCGTCGCAACCGAAGCGGATCGTCAACGAGCTGGCCGTGGGGTACCGGCTGCGGACTTAATCTGGTCGGTCGCGGACTGACAGCCCGGACGGAGCCATCGGACGAAAAAAGCCGGGACGAACCTACCGGTACATTTGAACTATACCGCTCGGCCCGCCCCTGTGTTAGCCGCAACTTATCTTAATTGCGCGGATCACGGCTTGGACGGACATGCTGCCATTGTATTTTCAAGCGGAAGTGCCCATGAAATTTCCAAAGCGATTGAAGCGCAGATGGACGCAGATTCTTCTGACTCTTCTATCATTCTGTTTCTGGCCGCAAACCGCTCATGCCGAGCATCTATGCGCCGGAAGGTCCAACGAATACACCATCAGTGAAGTCTATGATCAAACCGGCAACATCGTCGAATATTGGTGCGAATGGGGGTCAGACGGCAACCAAGGCGCGGCGGCGATGCGATATTATTCGCCTGAAGAATGGGCGGCATTCGCCAATCATGGGGCGGAGGTTGAAGCCGCCAATTCAGAGCAACGCAAACTGATAGGTCAACGATATCGTCAGCTACAGGAAGGCCTGTGGTTTCTGCCTGGCGAGGAACCCTTCGCCGGATGGTCGCCCGAACCAGCTTCCAGTTC
>LULO01000079.1_pt1 | contig 29903 bp, 47 predicted proteins | sample 728121 | NCBI WGS metagenome assembly LULO01 (sample SAMN03860287, study PRJNA289734) | marine metagenome | biome: seawater column; feature: ocean; material: water; isolation source: Red Sea water column Station 149 - depth 50m | place: Saudi Arabia: Red Sea | collected 2011-10-15 | depth 50 m | reverse complement strand
GTGTTATAGACCCAATCTGGATTTAACCACTCCAAAACGTCATGGTGACAAGTCACTGCGACAAATTTTTTATCTAACTTCCTAAAAAGTTTTTGAACCGAGTTACTAGTAGACTTCGCAACATCTCGATCCACTAAGGAGGTAAATTCATCGTAACATACCAACTCATTTTCTAAGGAGAGCCTGGCAAGATCCGCTCTAGATTTTTCTCCGTTTGATAGGACATGATAGGATTTTAACCAAAATGGCACCGAATTAAATCCGACACTACCCAAGGCAAAAGTTATTTCTTCCATTGATAAATGATCAGAAAAATTATCAATTATCGGGTTTTTATCCCACTCCAAGTTTGTAAAATCTCCAAAAACATTTTTGCATATACTAGTTTTTCCTGATCCGGAGTTTCCAACAATTAAACCTATATTCCATTTTTTTGGCAAAGAATAGTCGCCTTTAAAGTTTTGTATAACCTCTTTGTCCTCAAGGTCATACTGCCCCATTAAGCTTTTAACTCTAAAAGATTGGGTTGGCTTGGTCTTATAGGAGAACTCGAACTTTAAATCCTCTATCATTTAATTCCTCTTGTAGTTTTTTTTGTTTCTCTTCCGTGGAGCAATCCACTTCTAATTTAAAATCAAAAACTGGATTTACTTCTGGGCTATCAACTAAGTCGTCATTTATGTCAATTTTAAATTCATCCTCTTTAAATCCCCAATCCTCCAAATCAACAAAATCAAATTCGTTTTTTAAAATTTCAAAATCCCACTCTCCTGCCACGTTTTTATTCATTCTAATTATAACTGCCTCTTCCTGCTTGGGTGTTAATTGTCTGTCCGGGACATAACAATCAACTTCCTCAACATTTTCTTTTAGAAGTTGTTGAACACGGGCATGCCCACTTAAAATGGTGTTATCTAAATTTATATTGACCACTTTTATATGAACCAGAGTCCTAATAGTGATTATTTTAAAATATTAAATCCTTTACTAAAGATTAAAAAACTAATATCCCGAAAATTCTAATAAAGCCAATCAATACTTTTTTTAATTTTTTCCATTCGTGGACAATCAACTTAATTTTAGCTCAATTTTTTGCGCTAAACGTCTAAAAAGACATGAGCTCTTATAAATAAAAATTGTTTATTTTGTGTCCAAACTTGGGATTTTTAGATGTTTAAAATCTTGGCAATTTGTATTATATATATATGCATTATATAATGTATATATAGACAAAAACAAAAGGAGGAAACAATGAAAAAAGTATTTGTGATTAAAACTTCAGAGGACGGCACTATTTGTGTAGCTACAAATAAAAAAGAAGTGGTCAACATTATAAAAAAGTATGTTCAAAAAATTGGGAAAAATTTAAAAGCTATAAAGTTAGTGGAGGGAGAAAAAGGAGAGTTGGTAACGAGTGAATTCGCCACGGATAATTGGAAAACTGTAGCGATTAACGATAAAGCTTATTGGAATAAAGTTTATACAAGTATCTGTAAACAACTAAGAGGTGGTTGTTTTGCTTATTTTGAATTTTTATATACTAGAGGCAATGACGTTAATGCATGGGATTCAATAAACATTGAAATAGAAGAGTTTGAAACTAACAAACTAAACGGAGACAAATAAAATGGGAAAATTTAAAGATATTGCAATTGATTTAGAAGAGAAATTAGCAGGCGGCTATAGAGTTTTTCAAATTGCTAAAATTCAAAATTTAGATGAAAAGGAAAAAACATTTATAGAGATTAAATTACCAGTCCCTTTTTTGGATGGTCAAAATAACATAATTAAAGACACTGAAAAAATTGCTTATGCGTACGGGTGCATATGGATCTTTGAGGCCCCGGATTGTTTCTTATCGGTTCCTATAAATGCATCTGATCATTCTATTGATTTATGGAATAAAGACAAATTAGAAGTAAATTGGGGGGTTCCAGAATATTGGGGAGAAATAGATCCCCACGTTTTTCGTCATATTGTAAATGCTTTAGGTCTCGTATGGACCGATGAAATTATCGGAATACTTAAAACAGTTATTAAAGAAAATAATGAGCGTTTAGAAATGGAGTTTTTAGATGAAAATTATGGGATGGCTCATGAAATTAGGTTTTTAGACAAAGAGTACGAATTAAACAAAGCTCTTAATAAAAAGGAGGATGATAACAAGGGCAACGATTAAGCAAAAAAAGAGTTTATTACAATTTACATTAAACAATCATTCATGTAATGGTAAAAGGAGAAAATTATGACGATGCAATTAAAAACATTAAAAAAACAATGGCCAAAAGCCAAAGTTAAAAAAGAATTTAAAAACAACAATCACCGCTATCCAGAGGCGCTAAAAAAAGCTGTTTTAGATGCTATAGAAGGATCCACTCAGGCTGATGTTAGTGATGCGACCGGAATCAACAGAGGTTTAATTTCTACTTGGAATTTAAAAAGCAAAAAGAAGAAAACCAAGAAAAAAACTTCTAAAAAGAAAAACGTTAAAGCTGAAAAAGAAACTAAAGTTATGAGTGATGCGGAAGAAGAGACTTATTGGGATAAGTTAGAAAATGATAAAATAGAGTTAATAAGACTTAAGAGTGACATGCAATGGGTTAGTGAACGGATTGACGAAGTAAAACTAGTTGAATATTTAGAGCAAACGGCAGAGAAACTAATTTTTGATGATCAAAGAGATTTAGGTTATGCGATAAGTGTCGTGGGTGAGATGATTAGACTACTTAAGATTTACTTAAAAAGCCCAAGCAAAAGCGCCTACGAAAAATTAATGAAAAGATTGATTTAGGGAGAAAAAATGACGGCAAAGAAAAAAATAGTAGACTTAAAAAAAGAAAAACCATTGGTTAAACGTGGTCGCCCACCCGTTTGGGGCCCGGAAAAAAAGTTTAACAAGACTATTAGACTATCGGAGAGTCAAGAAATTGCCGTGTATCAAAATTTTCCAACGCTACAGGCTTTTTTTGAAGATGCTTATCAACGGTTTTCCGACCGATTAAAAAGAAAAAAGACAGCTTAAAATTATGGGGGGGGTTACCCCCCACCCATGCTAAAAAAAGAGGATCTTATGTTTATGGACGAACTAACAACCTTTTTAGTAACCCAATGCGCCTTTAAAAATGACGAGTTTAGAAAAAATTTACCAATAAACTTTATAACTCATGAGGTGGTTGCTTTAACCTCACAAAAGCCCGTAGGTAAATCTTGGAAGAAAAACACTAAGTATAAGTATGATCATTTCAATGGGAGCTTAATTTTAAGCAATAAAATGCTTACCTGTGATAATATTTATCTAATTTTAAAAAAAGTTTCCAATTACGATAACTTTAACAAGGAAAATGACCCCTACAAAGAAAAACGTTTTGGCGATATAACACTAAACAATCTCTCTTTTAATGGAATAAAAGAGAGTGAGAGTATAATATTTTGGAAAATAGAGTTTTGGGATGATAACTCCTTAAGACACCAAACTGACGACTATTTGAAAAGTAAATGCTACAGAACTTTAACAATATATCACTCGGACGAAGTATGAGGAAAAACTTTTATACTGATAAATACAAAGATCAAAAGCCGCCTTTAAGAACTCACTATTTTATAAACCAAGGAATCATGGAGTTTAGCATCCGAAAATTAAAAAAAGAGTTAAAACAAATTGAAAAAGAAATAACACTAGAGGATGCCGTAGAGTGGCTACAGGCATCGGAAATGTTTACCGACGCAGAAATTAAAGACTTTATAGAAAATTATAAAAGGAATTTTGAAGAAAATGATTAATGAAGTTTTTTTTCTTTTGCTTTTGCATGAGCGACCATTTTTTTATGCTTTACTTCACATTTTGCCTTTGCAACTAGGAGTTTTTCTAGGATGTCTTCTAGTGTGTCGGCTTCTATTAGAAGTGATCTAGGAACTTTTCCGGTTTCACCTTTAAACTTATAATGTTGTATGTAATTTTCTCTTAAGATGTCTTTTACCTTTTCCAATAAAAAAGTAATCTCTCTATAACTTAAATGCGTTTTCACTTTTTAACTCCATACCGTTCAAAAAAAATTTTTTCGTACTCTCTTCTGGCTTTTTTAGCTCTCTCACTAATATCTTTATACCCATTAAACTCTAGCTCCATATGTTTGTTTCTTCCAATTTCAAACTTTTCAATAAGCTCATCTAGTTTGGGGTCAGTAAAGCCTTTTAACTTCTTCCGTTCTCTTTTTATAGAATTTAAAATAAATAAAGTTTCACAGTGATCTAGACTAAAAATAAGTTTCATAAAAACCCCTCAAATTTAAGAAAAAAAAAGGGCAGTGTCGACCACCTGCCCTTAATGATTTTTGCTTAGAAACAAGTAACTCTGAAGAATTTTCAGTGTTAATTAGTAGACTCTTTTTTATATTATATAATTACTTTTGTAAAGCTTTTTTAACATCCTCTATACTGGAAACAAAAAATGCGTTGGCACCCATGGCTTTTATTTTTTTTTGAAACTCTATTTGCCTTCTAAAATGTCTCTCACGGTCATTTTTTAAAGCCCAGGAGGCTGTTTTACTTAAACGTTCGTGATGTTTCTCATAAAATTTTATACTAGTTGGAGTTTTAACTTCAAACGCATAAAACTCTCCTCGATATAGTCCTAGAATATCGGATCCACCTTTTATAACAAATTTGGAAACATGACTTCTTATCTTTTTCCCGTCAAAAAAACCGCCCGCTGGGTTCTTCCAAAAAAAAGAATCTTTTAAGGAATTAAGATAAGAAAGGATTAACTCTTCTATTTGATACTCTTTTAATACTAGTTTTTTTGACACTCTCTTTGTCCTCGATAAGATTTTTTAATTTCATTTTAACTATAAAGCTCTCAAAGGAGTCATACTCTTCAGGCATGTCAACGCCATGTAGTTCTTTTTCTAAAATATGTTTAGAGATATCATTAAATTGTAGCTGTATTTTTTCGTTAAAGGGTGTTTTTTGAAACTCAATAAGATAAAGACGATAAAGCAACAATTTAACCTTATCGTCTTTACTAAGATCTTTAAATTCAGGAAAATCTAAAGGTTCGTCATGAAAAGGATTTATAATACGTTTCTCCTCTTAAAATTATCCTTCATCTCCTCAAAGTCTAGATGTCGGTCTTCTATATACAAGTTTTTTTCCTTGTCGAAGGTAATGTAATACATTTTTTCGTCAACGGTCTGTCCTCTATGCTTTGTAATTCTTAAAGTAGGAAAATAAAATTCGTTAATGTGAAATCTTTGTAAAATGTAACAATATTGAACTACATTTATAATACTTTTACAACCTCGGATGTCATTCATGTTTATAAGTCTATGACTATTTTCGGTGACCTCTGCCCCTGTATGGGCCACAAAAATTAATGGCTTCCTACACTCTCCAATTATCTCTTTTACTTCTTTTATAAAAAAGCTTTGAGTTTCTATTTGTTGGTCCATATAGAAACCGGACGTTGTAATATTATCGAAAAAAATAATATCAACATCTGGACGATTAACAGCCTCTTTAAAGTAATTAAACTTAGTGGACATAGGCTCATTTTTAAAATGCTTAGAAAAACTTAACTCGGAATGTATTAACAGCTTTTTAAAGATTGTTTCAGCATCCTTTTGATCAAAACTCTTTAGCGCCATGGAAAACTCTATTAAAAAGTCGTTTTCCGTTTCTTCGCTTAGCCATACTAAAACCTTTTTGTCTTTATTTACTCTTTTTAGAGCGTCTAATATTAAAGATCTAATAAGAGTGGACTTTCCCCCGTGTGCCACCCCTAAATATAAATGTAAATTGCCCGGTCTATGACCTCTATGGGCATTTAAAAATTTAAAGTCGGAATAAAAATGTGTTTTCTCTCTCTCTTTTAATAAGTCAAAAACACCCGCCAAAGATTCTTTGTTAATCTCAATCATCCTAAAATCCTTTTTTTATTTTTACATGGTAAAATTATTGTCCACCTTAACTACCTTTACAATTATTTTTTTCAAAAAAGTTCCAAAGATCCCTATCTAAATCATTTTTAAATTTTTTATTGTGGGGTTCGTTTGAATTATTCTCATTTAAATAATTTTCAAAATTTTTACTGCCGAAAAGAGTTGCGGGTCTTAAATAATTTGAGGCGTGCTGGCCATTACTAAAAATTAACCCGTTCCATTGGAGAGTTTTTTTATCTATTACAGATTTAAAGTCTTCTAAAGCATAACCCTCTTCTATTCGTGCCCGGATATTTTTTATATTACTCTCCGCACTAAGCCTAAAATTCTTACCGGCTTTTTTATTCAAATAACTCAAAATTTCTTGAGCCAAAATCAGTCTTTTTTCACGTTCTGAAATGGTAGCCTTAGGCTTTGTATTAGTTTTGGGTTTGGAGGCTTTTTTGACGGGTTTTTTTAACAATGGTGAGGGTTTTTGTTTTTGATGAGCTCCTTGGATTGGAGTTAACAAAGATAAAATGTTTTTTCTAACATCACTAGAAATTTCATTTTCACCAAAAGCATTTTTTTTCTTAAGTATATTACTATTTATAGTAATATAAGAATATATAGACGCCGCTCCGTGTTTATGCGCTGTTGACGTATTTAAATGCACCGTCTTTGATGCGGTGTTGACGTATTTTAATACACCGGTTTTTAAAGGCTTTGATGCGGTGTTGACGTATTTAAATGCATCGGGATTTTCTAGATTTTCGCTATGTATCACCTTAAATCTTACATTAGTAATGACGCCTTTAACCAAGCTTATGGTTTTAATATATTTGTCAGTTTCTAATAGATTTATGGCAGCTTTTAGATTTACTCTTTTTCTTCCTAATTCTTTTTCGATTGTTTTAATCTTTACATCAAAAAATTCATCGGGTTTAATATTGTCTCCACATTTTTTTAAATAAGATAAAACTACGGCGGCATTTAAGCCCACTTTTTTTATCATATTAAGTCCCACTTTTAAGATCATAGATTCTCCTCTTTTCCGTTGACAAAATTAATACATTAACTAATCATTATTCAATACTTTTTCAAAGACAAGGACAAAATGGAAAAGCAAAAATTAAAAAATGAAATAAAAGAACTAAAAAATCTAATCATTCACTTAGTTCTTTCTTTGTTTAAAGACAAAAAAATATCAGAGAGAGAGGCTTTAGATCTTTTGGCTGAGGCTGTAATAAAAAACGAAAAAGATAAACAAGAAATAAATAAAAACGAGTGGAGACTATAATGCTATTCACATTAAAAAGAGAGAACCCCGGATCCTATAAGGTTAAGGTTAATAATACACACCGATACAACATAAGAAAAACAAGTGGTGATAAGTGGATCCAAGCTTGGGAAGTTGTTGATCTATTAGACAATAAAAAATTTACTGACTTTGTTAGCCTAGGCGAATGCAAAGAATTTATAAACGAAGAAATTTTCCAATAAAAAGGAGAGTAGGATGATGATGGATGAAGGAGTTTGGCATAATTGCGAGTATTGCTTTAAGCCTTGTAACATTTTTTGTGGCTGTGTCGGGGAAAAAAGAGCTATGGAAAAAGAAGAAAGGAAAAGAGAGATGCTAAACGCTATTAGAGCAGAACTAAATGAGATGGACGTAGAGATTTACTTTAGGGGGGAAAAGCTATGAGTAATTTAGTAAAGACAAGCCAAGGTGCACTAGGCGCATATAAAGAAGAGGAAATAAACCTTTTAAAAAATGAAATTTGTAAAGGTGCTAATGACAATGAGTTAATTTACTTTTTAAAAGTTTGTAGCACTCTTAAATTAAATCCTTTTGCAAAACAAATATATTCACTTCCATTTGGCAAAAGTCGAGTTGTTACGATAGGTATTGACGGTCTAAGTAGTATAGCGCATAGAACAAAAGAGTATGCAGGGTGCACCCCTGCTACCTTTACTTTTAGAAAGGAAGGCGACAAAGAACCTTTAGATGCCACGGTTACCGTTTATAGACTTGTTAAAGGTGAGAGTAGACCTTTTACTCAAAAGGTTTATATGGACGAATACAAACCAAAATTTAATTCTAGTATGTGGGAAAAGTTTCCTAAAAGAATGTTGGAAAAGTGCGCCCATTCTTTAGCTTTAAGACAAGCGTTTAACGAGGAAACCATGGGCCTTTATACCATGGAAGAAATGGAACAAGCTAAAACTAAAGAAAACGACCAAGTGGAAAATAAATATATTGACCTAGAAGCCTTGGCAAAAAAAGAAAAATCTTTTGATCAAAAAGCTTATATAGATCTAATTAAATCCTACTGTACTATTAAAAATCAGGAGGGCGTGGATAAACCCGTCAATCTTATTGTGGAGCATTTAGGGCATGAAATTATGTCAGACGAAGCCAACAAAATTTTACTAATAAATATGGAAGAAAAAGCAAAAAAAAGTTTGATGGTTTGGTTAGAAAACCAATTAAAGTAATTCTAACCGAGGCACCCCCTGTTTTTAAGCCCAGACAGCTTTGGGGGGTGCCTATAAAAAAGGACATGGTATCATAATGGAGATTGTTTATAAAAAAAAACAACAACAAAGATCATGGAGGAAAAGATCTATGATGATACCTTGTAAAACGTGCGGTAACCCCTGCGAAACAAAAAACAAACATTATGCCATCTGTGAATCATGCATGAAAAATTATCTCAATTCATTAGAAGAAATGGCTAGACAAAATAAAGAGCAAAATAAATCTAGAGAAAAAAGAAAACAACAATATCACAAACTATATAGGAAAATAACCGCAGCCAAGGAGCGCTTAAGTGATATTCCTAGACAATTAGAAGTGGAAAAAGCCTATGATAGGCAGTGTTTAAGATGCGATAAAAGCTTTGTAGCCGTTGGAAAATTTAACCGTATATGTCAAAATTGCAAAAACATAATAGACACCTATGAGGATTTTTATATATGAGAAATTATAAGTTAATTAATAACTGGTCCGTAAAAGAAGAGTTAGATCATTTGGAAAATTCAGCAAACTTTATTCCTAAAGATGAAATAGAAAAAATAAAAAAAGCAATTGAAATTAAAAAGCATTTAGAGGACTCGGGTTTCTACACTACTCATTTTAAAAAAGAAAAAAAAGTTAATGAAAACCAACGGGACATAGCTTATGTGTTTAGTGTTGAAAAGCTTTGTTATAAAATGGGTGATAGTAGTGACTCATTTTATGGGGCAATCTTTTCCATATATCATTGGCTCCTTAGATGCGGAGAGGTTAGAGAGTATGAACTTGTTTGACAAAGAAACTACAAAATTAATGATAGAATATTCCAAAACCTTTATAGGCAAGCCATACAAGTGGGGCGGTAGTGGAGTGGCAGGTTTTGATTGTTCTGGTTTTATTCAAGAGGTTCTCAGCTGTGCTGGCCTTGATCCTAGGGGTGATCAGACTGCTCAAGGTCTTTACAATCACTTTGTTAAAAACGCCAAAGGTAGTGGTGTGGCACCTGGAGCATTACTATTCTGGGGAAAAAGCACCGAAAAAATTACGCACGTTAGTCTCGCTATTGATTACTTTTATCATATAGAAGCCGGTGGCGGTAACTCTAGAACCGTTAATTTAGAAGTCGCTGAAAAACAAGGTGCTATGGTTAGAATAAGACCTTTAAAAAGCAGAAAAGATTTAATAGCCGCAATTAAAATTTGAATTTTTTGAAAAGCTATGTATAATTTTATTATCATCCAAAATCCTATTGAGTGATAATAGAGTTACTAATTTCTCCCCGAAGGTTCTAGTTGACTCTATTATCACTTAAATAAATCCTCTCTCAAAGATTCTATTTGTTTTTCAATTCTTTTAGATCGACTCTCATTTTTTTCTAAGTGATCTATAAAATCCAAATACTTTTCCTTAACCTCTGCCTTTTCGTCTTTTACAGTCAAGTACCGAGTGATTAGATTAATTGCAAAAGGTATAATCATTTCTAAAAGTTTCATTATTCATCCTCGTATATAATTTCTTCGTAGCCATAAGAAACTAGTTTATGGACTCTATCACGTCCCATAAAAAGAAAAACACAATCACCACTCTCCGGCTCATACTTAAAACTTTTTTTCCCCTTAAAAGACATAATTGGACAAGTGGATCTAACTTCTAGGTCTTCATCAAACTCAATCATTTGAATTAGTCCTTTTTTGCTTTGGCATAGAGAAACGCCATTAGAAACTATTTTCTCACCATTGCAAAAGTTTCTTGCTTTTATGTTGTAGTTCTTTGTCTGAAAAGCTATCTGACCAAATTTGCCTTTTCCATTTTCGTTTAAGGCACTAATAAAAACTATACACTCTTTTTCTATTCCTATCGGTTTATAATGAAATTGAAACTTTTTCCTATTTTTTATAATTCTTTTTTTATGGTAGGCATTTCTTAAAACTATTTCTCTATGACAACTCTCAATCTTAACAAAGTTAAGTCTAAATGGAGTTTCTATTTCTATTAAATAGCTTTTAGATAAGGGAGGCACGCCTATACCCACAAACGAGTTTCCATTGACTGAAAATATAAGATCTTTTTTATAATTTATTTTAACTTTTATAATATCTGACGTTCTCGAACAGCTAAAAAAAAATAAAAAAAGAAAAAATATTATTCGGAGATCTTTTTTCTTAGGTCTACGCATCTTTTAACCAAGTAACCAGCGGAGAGTAAAACAGAAATAGCCTCTTCGATAATAAACTCAATGTTATCATCTTTTAAATCGAATTTGTCTTTAGCGGCTTTTTGAAGTGCATTTTTTCCATCTTGATCTAGGTTTTTTAATTCAGGAATAACTTTTTCCCATTCGACTGACTGAAAAGACATAAGTTCGTCAGTTAAATTAAAAAAAGCGCCATAGTTTTTATCTTTAATCACTTTTTCTAAAACGTTACCTAATTCCATTAAGAATTCAATTAGTGGTATAAGGTTTTTGACATCCATGCTCATTTTAAAACCCCTTTGTGTATAAAAATATAAACCTAATTTGTCTAAAAAAATCAAACTCTATAGTCCTTATGAGCATAAATGGGTTTAATTTCTTTGTCCCCATTTACTCGTTTGATAATATATTTAATCATAGACATAATAGAATTATCAAAGTTTTCTTTTAACCATGATTGTAAAATTTTACCCGTCATTCTATTTTTTATTAACCATACCTGAATGTCTAAAGAGTGCTTATACTTAGATATTTCATAGGCGACTGGCATTAAGCCTGGTTGTTCGTCTATTATTCTTAGATAAAAGTCTCGTTCAGCATTTGTCATGGTCATTTATTTTTCCTCATTTCTATTAGATGATTTAACATTTCTTTTTGGTTTCCCTTTATATCTTTTATTTCACTCTCCAAAAAATAAACGGTTCTATTTAAGGAGGAAATATCTTTAGAAAATCCCCACATGGTAGAAGCCGTCCCAATTAGAACGGCTCCGACCAAGGTTTGAACTAAATTTTTCATTAGACCTTCCTTAGTAAAATAAAAAATTAAAAACTCTCTTTTACTTTTTTTCTTTTTTCTAAATATTCTACCATCTTTTCAGGTCTACCCTCTTCCTTTTCAGCTAAAGCCTCTAATAAATCTTTATCAATTTTTTGATATGCCCTCATTTTTTTTATATTTTCTAAATCATCTAATTTTTCTTGAAATGTTTGTGGATGCACTTCTTTCATTTTATTATAAAAATCCAAGTCGGGTTTTTTAAACCAATCCTTTTCTTCTAAAGTAAAAAGGTCTGGAAACTTTTCCTTTAAAGGTTTTATGGGACAATGTCCGTGAGCACCATGAGGAACCCCTGCCGCATAAGCTTTTATAATAAAAAGGTTTGGAGCTAAGTTAATTTCAGGCATTGCAGGATCTGGATAATTAAGTTTTAAGCCTCTAATACAACTTCCAATATACTCTGTGTCGTTTTTTTGAGCCTCTTTAATTTCTTCTAAAATTTCTTCGCTTGTCATTTTTTGCTCCTATAAAATTAATCAATCTTTTCAATACTAAATATGACATATGCTCTCATGCTACCACTAGTAAAAGACCCTGGGTCCCAAGACGCATCAAAACTACCACCCGACAAACTAGACGCCCCGTTGGCTTGATTTAAAACTCTAACCTCAAAAGCGGTTCGTGTAGTAATAGTTATAATTTGTTCTGTTCTAAGATTTACAGTACCCATACTTGTACCCTCGTAACCCAGTGGAGACCTAATCAAACTTGTATAAGCACTAGTGGTGGCATTATAGATAAAAATTTTCCCATGGTCATTTCCATACATACTGTTAAAAGCTGATAGCCGATATTTTCCGGCATCTACAGTCACCTGTGATGACCCTAGAGAGGCGTTTCCGCATTCTGTCGTGTTTCCGTCTATTTCAGCTAAAGGGATTGTATAAACCTGATTGGACCCAGTCCCTCCGGCTGCATTGTTGCCCTTCCAAATGGCAAGGACGGTCGGAGTAACTAAATTAGGAAATTGTTTTTGATAAACATTAGGAAAATGATTTGTAGTTTCATTTAACGGTGCTATTCCTTTAGTCGTATAAAAATTAGAAGAACTATCATTAAAGGTGACACCTACACAGCGCCAAGTCGCATGGGGATGATAAGCGCCTTTTAAATCCGGTCTCATATAGGGACCGATATCACTTATCTTTGTTGCCCCTGTATTGGTTATATAAAGATAATAAAAAGTAGATGCACTCTCCGATGCATAAGCTTCCTTTGTCGCTGTAGCCGCTAAGTCTGTAGTTATATTCCAAGTGGGTAGGTGTAGAGAGTAATTAACATTACCAGAATAAACCCAAACTTTAGAATTAAAGTTTGCAGCTCTTATAATAGTCGCATCTTTTTTCTCTAATAAAATGTTATTAGTTTCCTGGTTATCGTAAAAGAAGTCTATACTTCGAGCCGCTTTACAATTAGAAGTATCTTGAATACAAATTCCGACTAAGGTTCTATTAATAGTTACAAAAGCAGAACCGCTATAGCGTTTCCATTGGGATACTGTTAAATCATACCAGTAATCACCTGTAGCCGGAGAACCTGGTTGAGTTGTAGACCAGACAGGATTGTTATAGCTAACATCGGTTGTAGTCCCATCGTTTTGTAAAAATACCCAGGTGAGTTTCATTAAAGTTATGGTGTCATTGTTAGCGAACTTTATTCGATTCACTGGGTTTTGATTTTCATCTAAAAAGAAACCTCTAAAACATTGTGTTAGTTCGGTTGTGCTTTTAACATGCGCTAAAAAAAACTCGTCATTACTACCGTCATTAATTTTAAACGCTGCGGTTTTACCAACTAGTCCGGTTATTTCAGAACCCATATTGTCTACAGTAATAACCTCTTTATGCTCCATGGCGTTTAGCGTGTCATTATCAGAAATTTCCCAAGCCCATGGCATATATGGGTTTTTCATTGAACCCCAATATCTAGTAGACTCTTGGTCGGCAGCATCGGCATCGTTTACTAAACATGTATTGTTAGAGCTAGGCGCAGTAGTGAGTGAGGTTATATTTATGTCTGTGCTACAAGTAACAGAGGACCCATTGACATCAAAAACCAAATTTGTGGTATTGCCTTTTATAGAAACGGTTGCCGCACTACCGTTTGCAACAACATAAGATGGTTGATCACTTGTAGACCTAGACTGTCCACTAACAATTCTATTCGCAGGGGCTGTTATTTGAGTTGCATCTAAAGCGGCTCCATTTAAAACTATGGAATTAAAATAACCTGTCCCCCATGGCACCGATGAGGACCCTAACCCTTGTCCACTTGTAGCTGCACCACTTGCGTTTCTTCCTACAAATTCGGTTTGTAGAGCAGTGTTAAAGTCGTTAAAAAAGTCGGCAGTAATTGTTTCTCCTGCGGACCTAGTTTGTAGTGTGTTAGTTCCCATTTTAAATAACCTCTCTTTTAAATTATAAAATCATATATTAAGCGACCTGACTTGTCCCTACTATTGCAAAACCAACGGTCGGACTCTCACCTGGTGTAGCAGAACCACTCGCAACAACCGACAATCCAACGACTGCAACCCCTACCGTTGAATTATTACTAAAGTCTTCGTAACCATCGCCTATGTCTTTTCCAGTTTGTCTTAACTTTACAATTGAATTAAAACTTTTGACGTTCTCTCTTATTTCAATAACTTTAAAAGTGGCTTGCCATATAATTCTAGAAGAACCGTATTGATAAGGAAGCTTTTTGTCAGCATCGCCAATCTTTGTAGCACCTATGACAGGCATAAATTTTGTATCGGGCACTAGTCTTAAAGGGTAATCGACTTTAACTGGATCTAATAAGTTTATAGTTTTTGCAAAAGAAGTTTTTAATTCGACCTCGCATTCAATCTTAGGAAACTTAAACTCATCACTTAAAGCCTCCGCAATTGCTAACTCGGTTAAATCACTTGTAATAAAATCTAAATTAGAAATAGTTTTTTGACGATAACCATAATCAGTAACATAATTTTGTTGAATAGAAGTTTGATCACCGACCTTTACAACCGTGAATTGACGTTGTTTACCATCGTTGTATTTTTTTAAAGATAAAATATTTTGATTTCCACGCTTAGAAAATGGACCATAAAAAGAAGTCGCAACCTTATCATTAAAAGTTCGAGCTGAAACCTTCATTTTGTTGGCATCAGTAATAATAAAAACTGAATTTGTGGCAATTAACAACCGAGCTATAGCGTCTCTAGTTGGAATGTTGTCAAATTTTGAACCGTCATCAATTGTAATATTATTAGAGGGATTTATTAAAGTTTCATCGTAGGTTAAAACTGAAGTGATCTCGCTTTTATTAAGTAAAGCTTTAAAAGCGTTTTGAGCCGTTAACCCATTACTAACAGTGTCGGCAGCGACTCTGACCGTTCTTAAAACAGAGTCATTAGAAGGGCATGTTAGACTAACTTCTTCCTTTTCAAAATTAAATTTTGTTGCCTTATCGTCCACCAAGCCGTTAAAAACGGTTGTTTCTCCATTTTTATCATTATAAGTGACTCGTACTTTTGCCAAGTCACGTCCATAAGGAAATATTGATCTAGTGTCGTATTGATCCGAAAATTTTCCATTGTAATTATCTATTTTTAGCTTAACATCACCAAAATAAAAAACTCCAATATCATAGTCAGCCGCATCGATTGATTTTTTCATGTTAGAGGTTGAGATAATATTGGCAGAGACTTCAACTTCACTACCATAAGTATTTAAACCTAACCTTGGGGTGAAATAAACCTTATATTGAACGGGTGTTATATTAGACTTTGGCATAATAAACCTTTTTTAAGAAATATGTGGGAGAGTGTCTAGTCCACCAACATCTAAAGGGTTAGTATAAATATTTTTAACATATTTTAATCTATAGCCTTTTTTTACTTGGGATAAAATACAGTCTCGTAACCTAAAGCCAGGAAGTTGATAGCTAAAATGTTGCGACTCATAACGGCCACCGCATGGGTATATTAAAAAAGGGTCTTCACTCTCAAAAAGAGTAATAGCCAAGTCAATGTCAACATTATAAACAGCACTACTAGGATAATTGCGAAACCTAATAGAATATCCCAAAGTTTGTTGACTTTTTTGAACACTATACCGACCACTTAAAGTTCTTTTACTACGTGTATTTCTAGATAAATCTATTTTACCGACTTGTGGATATCCAACGAACGTTCCAAGTTCACTAGTCCCAATCGCTTGCCCTAAATATTTTTCTGCGTTTGTTGTTTGAGTTGATAGGCATGCTATTTGAATCGCAGAAGTCGAGACCGAATCAAATTCATAATAGGATGAATCTTGAGAAAAAGACGTTTCTGTAATTCCACTTAAAGAGGTGCCACCGATTCCTATAACATTCGCAAAAGCAACGTAGGAACTACCACTTAAATATTTTACAGTAAAGTTTTTAAAGTTATGATCTAAAAGTAAAATTCTATCAATCGTTTTATTCGATCCAAAATTTATAGTTATGGTTTCAGTGGTGCTATCGCTAGAACCTACACTAGTCCAATATGTATCAACATCTAAATCGAGCATAAATTTAGCCGATGCATCTCCAGAGGTCGCCGAAGGGCTTGCATCACTCATTTGATTTTTTTTAAAAAATTTTATTCCACCTGTTATAGCCATTATGCTGACTCCTCTATTGAAATTCCTAAAGCCTGATTCTCAATTTGTTGTGCGGTTAAGACTTGACCGGCTTCATCACTATCGAACCCAATTACTATACCCATTTGATTTTCTTCACCAAAAATTTCAGCATCTCTATTTCCACCAACGGCACCTACAACCTCCTCAAAGTTTCTCGTAGGCACCACCAACTCTCCTCTAGAGAGCATCGCCAGATTTTGATCAATACCAGGGGCACCCATTATCATCCCACCGTCATTCATTTTTGGTGGCGATGCGTTGACTATTTGTCCTATCTGTGCACCTACGGCTAAACCAACCGCAGCCGCTAAAGCATAGTTAAATGGAGGAGGAGCCGAAGCTAAAGCCTTTATTACTGCCGCTTTTCCATCTATATAAGCCATGGCCAAAGCGCCTGCCCTACCTATATTAAAAAGAGTTGTGTTAGAAGAGGATTGTAAAGTTGAAATAGTTCCTAGAGTTGATTTTAAATTTTCTTTTTGTTCTTTACTTCTTTTTTCATCTATCTTTTTTTGGATTTCTTTACTTCTTAAGTAACTGGCGAGTTCTCTTTTTTGTGCGGCCATCATGAATTTTTCTGTTTCTATGACGTTCTTTTTTTCCGTGAGACTATGCATATTTTCTCGTTTTACTTTATCTTGTAAAACTTTTTCTTCTTGGGCTTGTCGAGCCGCTATCATTTCATCCCTTTTTATTTTATCCTCTTCTGCTTTTGTGTCTTTTTCTTCGTCATCCTCCATTACAATTTCTTTAAGTCTTTGAGAGAGGTTTTTTGTATTCTCGACTAATTCATCACCGTAACTTTTATTTTCCTCCAAAGCCTTTTCATTGCCTTTTGCTATCATTCTTTGAATTAAATCTGGATACTCTTCAACAGCGTCCTTTGTAGGCTTAATAAAAAAATCTTTTATCATTGAGCCTATGCCCTTAAAAGTATCAACCATTGCTCCGGGTAATTTTACAATAGCATCTTTAAGTAGACCTAAAACAAACATAGTCTTCTTAAACTCTTTTCGTATGATTTCAAATTGTTCTTCAAAAAATATGGCTAACTCTACAAAAATAAGCTGTGCTTTTGTCACAAAATTTTCAAAATTAAAGAGTAATTGGTCTATAGCTAAACCGATTCCCACAAAAATAGCACCTATTCCAGTTCTAACTAATGCCCTACCTAAATTTTTAAATGAGAGATTAAGCCCTACAATTGCAAGTCTTGCGGCTAATACTCCTTTAGTAAAAACAGCAAATCCAGCGGTTAGCCCGGCTAAATTTGTTGCAAAAACTAAAGTTCGAGCAGCCATTTTCCCAAACTCTTCGCCATCTTTTTTAAGAATATTGCCTAAAACGTCATTTAATATTTTTGCCAACTTTGATAATGGTGGGACTAAATGTTGACCTATTTTTTCTGCGACATCGCCTAAAGTGTTTGAGAGTTGTATAAAACGACCTGTCCCTTCTGCGGTGGCTCTGGCTTGTCCTCCAAATTGAGTTTCTAATTCTTGTAAAATAATTTTTTGAGCCTTAGAAACATTTCCTAATTCAGTTTGAGTTTTTATCTGTTCTTTTTGCGTTTCTGTTAATTGAACACCGGCTCTACTTAAAGCGGTAACCCCTGCTATAGGGTCATTTAAGGCTTTTCCAAGCATAATTGTGGATGACTTAAGATCCGTCCCCATGGCGGCTGACATATTTAAAATGGACTCGGTGGCCATTGGAAAAACATCTTTTCCAATTTTAGTAAAAGTCAAAAGTAAAGCCTGCGCTTCTATAATTGCCTCATCTCCAAAAGTAGACACTGATTGTAGTTCACTCGCTAAATTTTTTAATTCATCGGCACTAACTCCTGCGGCATAACTAGTCGAAGTCAAGGCGGTTTCTAATTTCCTTTCTGCCTGTTCTTGGGTTCTATATGTAGAAATTAACCCTGTTACCGTGGCGGTTAACCCTGCAAAGGCTATCGAGGCTTTTGTCGCAATAGCACTTAAATCCTCTTGTAGTTTAGCTGTCTGAACTTCTAAACCCTTGACGGCAGCCTGAAAATTTTTAGTGTCACCGTTTATTTTTATAGTTAAACTCTCCGCCATTACGATCCCCTTTGAAACTCCATTCTTTTCCGTTCTCTGGCTCTTTTTAAGGCTATCTCTAAAGCCTTTTCCTGGTCATTACTTAATTCAACCTTTTTGGATTTTTTCTCTTCGGTTACTGGTTCTTGTAATTCAATACCATGTATAGACGCCTCAAATTTTCTATGGCTATTTAGTCTTTTGTATATACTATTTAAGCGCCAGTAAATTTCATGTAATGATAATTTTAGGATATATTCAGTGGTCCATCCATAGTTGGAACTAAATAAATCCAAAACTTCTGCCCAGTTTAAGACGCTTTTTTCTTCTTTGTTGGCGTTGCTTTTTTTTTAACTTTTTTGTCAAAGTCTTTAGAGTTTATAGAGTCAAGTGTTTCTTTTCGTAGAGCAGAAACATTGTCATCACTAAAGCCCATACTTATTAATACACAAAAAAATATTTCCATCTGTTCTTTTACGGAGGCTATGCATTTTAAAAGTAAATTATAGCCTCCAAGTTCTTCTATTTTTTCCTCTCCGGTTTCAACGTCAATTGTTTTGACCGAAACTCTCTTAAACTCTTTAGCCGACTCATACTCCATTAAATATAAAACTAATTTACATAAATCTTCGCTAATGGGATTTTGTAAAATCTTTTCAACGTCTATTCCTTTTTTGGATAGATCTATAATATCTTTTGGAGTGCATGGTCTTAAAAAAAAGCTTTTTTCTAGTATTCTTAAATAAAACTCACTTCTTTTCGGCACTAGATCGGTTATTTTAAAGTCTTCAAACATAAAACCCCCTTTATTATATTAAGCTAAAAACTAAATTAGATCTTATTTTTTTTGTGATCACGTTTTACAATATAAAGCAAAACAAACAAATTTAAAAAGGCTATAAAGTGGAAAATTTAAATGAATATATACATATAAGAGTTTCTAGTTACGAAAAGAATAGACTAAAGTGGTTAGCCAATAAATACGCTGATGGGAATGTTTCTCTTTGGATGATTTATGCATCTTTAAACGTCAATCGGGAGTTTATAAAACCTGAGGATCTAAAAGAATCAAAAAGGAAAAGGGTTAGGGGGCGTAAAAACGCCCACCATAACCGAGGTAAAGAGGTATGACTTTTAAGCATCGACAAAACGAACCTTAAAGACTCCATCTTTTGCACTATCATAGAGCATTTTGACCGTTACTTCTGCGGCCGAGAACGCATTGCGTTGTAGGTTAATGGGCATTCCAACAGCTTTGCAATTAAAAGCGTCAATTTCCAACATTTGGCCATCACCTTTTTTCTGAGCATATAATACCGCTCCAAAATTAGGAAAAGTTTGGTTAGCCGTAGCACCGATTGTAACATCCATTGAACTAGTATTAATTGGTCTAATATAAAATTCAGCCGTGTCACCAGTTGTAAAAGCAGGAGTTCCCACTTTACTAAAAGTTAGCCCAAAAGTCGCCTCTACCGCATCACCGGAGGCAACACTTAGAGCAGAGGCAATTTTTAAATCATCGGACAAATAAGAACCATCGGTCCCTCTTCCCATGTCAATGTCAGACGATAAAAATAGGTCAAAAGTGTTAGCCCCTGTTGCTTTTATAATATATTTACCGAACTTTAAATCAGCAGTGTCACCACTTGTTAACTCAACAACGTCAATACCGTTTGCCGCATCTTTTACAGTGGTCCCTTTGACGTTGGCAAAGCCAGAAACGGACCCACCGGTTTCAGCGGAGTTTGACGTAGGTGCATTTCCTAAAAACAACTCAAAAACAAAGTCTGGATATTCTGAAAAAGCCAAACTCATTTCTGCCGTGATAGCTCCATCGGCTGCTTCCCATGGAAACTTATTTGAACCACCTAAAAGATCAATTGTTTCTCCAGACAAACTTAAACTTGAATTTTCTAAAACACGTAATTCGCCAAAAAAGGTTCCATCGGTACGTGAATAGGGGGAGACCGAATGTATCCCGAATAGGCTTCTTGGTGCTGATAAGGCCATTATTTAACTCCTTGTTAGTTTATCCTATACTAGTTCTTATCTGAATTCCTGTAGCTCTAAATTCTTGGTTTTGATTTAAATCTGTTAAAGGTATGGGTGTTATTTGATTAATAGAAATAAAATTACTATTGCTTTTTATAGAAAAATTTTCTTCAAATATTTCTTTGAATGCTCTTAAATATCTAAACATTCTAGTGGGTATGTCGCTATAAGCAGATTGATCGGCTAAAACCAATACACAATTAATTAAAAATTCTTGGGGCGTATTTGGACCGAATCCACTCCCTTCTATTTCTTCGCATGAATAAAAAACAAAGGGATTATAATTTATTGTAGTGCTATCTAATTCTTGTAAAAAATAAGCATCACTATCAACGGTTAACAAAGTGACCGAGTCACTCTTTTCATCGTTAAGATCGGTGATTTTATTATTAAGGTGACTGGTCATTATTGCTTTAACATCACTCATTAAATTTTCTAGATCATAAGCCATGTTTTATTTTCCTTTTCTTAAAGAGTCTGCACAATACTTTTCTAAAACTTCCATCCACCTCTGTTTTCTTCTTCTAATAGTTTTTGACTGAGCCCATTTACCTTTTTCAGTCCCAACAACTAGATAAGGTCTGGCAGGCATAAATTTAGTCCCAAATTGCAAAAATGCTGGATAAGGGGCACCCTCTTCACTTGTTAACTTAGTCCCTAAAATAAGAGTAGTTTTATTTAAAACACTCGAAACCGTATTTGGATCTGTAGGGTTAGTTATAGATCTCTCTAAGGCACCCGTGGCTTTTAAAATAGGATATATAAAACCATACTTTGCAGTTTTTTCGTTTTTATAATCTTTATTTAAGTCTTCAAATGGACCTTTACTTTTAAGAGTAAATAAAACCTTATTGGTCCTATAAAAACTCATAGTAATAAGCTTAAAAGGAACCCTTAGATCACTGCTTTTTTTCCCTGCCTCTCTTAAAGCTCTTTTAAAAGATCCTTTAGGGTCAACTCTAAAATCGACAAATTCATCTTTTTTTACCATTGCTGCTCGTCTCTCTTAACAACATGCTTTATATCATCACTAACAGCAAAACTGTCCACCCCGTCATTTGCATCGGCTAAAGTCGCATCACTTAAAATAAGTCTACCTTCTGCGATATCATCAAGTTTTGTTTTGGCCATTGCGAATAAATTACTAGAGCTATCCTGATCTAGTTCGGGTCGCCCAGTCTTAACCGCTAAAATTCTTTTAATTCTAGAAACGACTAGTTGAATACTAATGGTTTTTAAAATTCTTAAGGTGTAGGTGCCCGTGGCAGGGACTACATATTTACGACCTATTATCCCGTCTATAAAAGCGTCTTCTTCCTCTATAAAACCGTCAACCTCGGCACTACTAATGCCACCACTAGTATAGGTCAAATTCTTAAATTCACTTTGTATATTGGAATTAGTTGAATAAGCCATTTTAGGTTACCTTTTTTTTGGTTGCTCTTTTTTTTCTAACTGGTTTCGGCTTCTCTTCTGCTCCTTCAAATTTAATTAGTTGATCATTAACCAACTGGCTTAAAAGATGAGAGCCAATTTCCTCTTCGTCAAAAGAAGTTAGTTCTTCGCCTTCAAGTTTAGAAATAGAATTACATTTAAAATTTTTTATAGCCTTATACATATTAACCCCTTTTAAAAGAAGGAGGAGAGTTAAAACTCTCCTCCAAACATTTTAAAATTAAGCTACGCAATTTTTTACTAGGTAAGCCGCTTTAACGTTACTTAGGAAAAGATCGTAGTTGTCTTCAACGAGTACACAAAAAGACCCTGGAGGGTTGCTTTGAGCATACTTGTAGACTCTTCTAGGAGCCGATTGTTGAATTCTATAACCCAAAGAAACTTGGTATGGGTTGGCTCTCTCAGGGACAACTGCAAAGATAGTATTTTTTCCAAAGCATGGTGCTAAACTAGAGCTTTGACCTTCAGCAGCACTCTCATACATAGCGTCTGAACGAATAATTTTCTTAACGCCTAGTGCTACCGCAAGCTCATCGTTGTTAAGTCCACCAGTTTGGTTATACTTATACCCAAGAGCATCTAAAAGCTTAGAAGAAAATCTCAGCTTGTTCCATACTTGCCATGACATAATGGCAACATTAGGAGCCATACCACAGCCATCCATTACAGTATCTCTGGCTGTAGCAGCATCACCAATAGGGTCACTATTAGAAAAATCTGACCATTGAGCCGTTCCAGACAAAGTGGTGTTTTGAGTGAGTGTCCCTGTATCACCTAAAACATCACCAAGCGTTTTTTCTTTTTCAAGAATCAATTGGGAAGTTAAGCCCACCACTTCATCCCGCATTGCATCGTATGGTTGGTCAGCATTGGCAATATCGGAGGCACTCACGAGGCTCTCGAGGCCATGCCCCTCAATCTGGTATGTGGACTGTTCTCTAACAATAGGGTTAACTCTTCTATAAGCACCCTTTCCACCTGAAAAGTTTGTTTCAATTCTTAGATGATTAGTCCCATACTTGGCAAGTTTCCCTGACCATTGCTTAACTCTAACTTCTGGAAGAATAGACTCACATGCGAAGCCTTCTGGAATATAAGCGGCAGAGGCTTGAGTTAAAAGTTTATCCACCGTAGCTTTGTATTGACTCATTTTAAAAACTCCTTTTTATTACTTTTAAAATTAAAAAAACTATTAAGCATCCGATTGTGTAGCTTGGAACGCACAAATTCTAACGCCTATAATATCGTCCGCGGCTCCGGCATTCATGGCTATGGCAAATACGAATTCATGTTGGGCATCGGCTATCTCCCCTTTGCCCACTCCAGTTGAAGTTAGGAAGTTAGACTGAGCAACCGTTTCGCTAACTTGTAATTTTCCACCGCCACCGGCCATTGCAATATCGCAAAATTCACCGGAAGAAACTGAGGCGTCTCCTTGATGGATACCGATTGCTTTACCGTTAGCCGTACACTCAACGACCGTTCCATCTGCGCTCAACTTAACCGCACGATAGGCACGGATAGTCCCACCTGCTTTAAAAGTAGTAATGTTTACTGGTTGTGTAGCTACTGCCATTTTTTATCTCCTTTTTAAAAAAACAAATTCAATTCTTATAAGTATAATTTTGATTCTTCGCTATGGTTTGCAAGTTCTTCACTAATTGCAATATCCAAAGCTATATTTTGTTCTTTAGCTCTTTTTTCGGCTAACTCGATAATTTTATCTTCAAAATTTTCTTTGGTTAGTTTTGACTCTTTAGGTACTACATTGTTACCAGTTTCTGAGAGTTTAATTTCAGAGTGAAGAGACAAAAACTTTTCCATGTCATTTTCAATAAAGGCTTCTCTTTGTGCCTCTACAACAACACCTTCACTTAGTTTTTTATCAAAAGCTTGGTTTTTTTCCATAAGCTCTTTTTCTTTTTTAAGTTCGGCAAGTTTTTGTTCATCCTTCATTTTGCCTTCCTCAAGCTCTCTTCTAATAGAAATTAACTCTTCGTCTTTTTTCAAAAGATCGTCTTTAAGAGCTTTAATCATTTCCATTGCATCCTCTAGATTCATTTCTCTTTCCTCTTCTTGCATTTTTTCTTTTTCTTCCATTTTTTTCGCATCTCCATACATAAAATTATCCTTGTTAAGGTTAATAGGTTTATTCTCACTTAATACTATAGGCTCCATTGATTTAACTACAGGACGATTAGTTAATCCGGCACCAAATAGAGTTGGTCCATAATTTTTTAAGGTTTCATTATCTTTATAAGCAAAAGAAAAATCGGCTGAGATATATTTAAATGCCTTGTTATCTAAACTCTTTTGTCCGGTCGGTGTCCACTCTACTTCTGCCCATAATTCTTTTTTATCTTCGCTTAATTTTAATTTTCTAATCCACCCAGCGGCTTCGCCCTCGCTATTATGAGAGAAGTCAATCATTAGATCTATTCCACGTACATTTTCGGAAAAATTCTTAACCATATTTTCCAAGTCTTCTTGACCGACTTCAATCTCTCTACCATCGTGAAAAAATTTTCCTGCTCTTAAAATTTGAATATCGGCAGGAGCCATTTCTTCACTAAATTTTATAATAAACGGTGATGATCTAAATTCCGACATGACTTCCTTCCTTTTTAGAGATGCATAGATAAGTATAACACCCTGTTCCGGTATTTCAAACGATGCAAAAGAGTCTTTAATAAATAAATTAGGGTCTTTTTGCCTAAAATAATAAGACTCTTCCTTCTCGTCTACTTTAAAAAATTTACCGCCTGCTTTTTTTAACTTCTCTTTGGCTTTTTCTAAAGTCATGTTAGGCGTTTTTTTAACTATAACAGTCTGAAGAGTTTTTTCGGCTAATTGATTTTCATCGGCTTTTTTTATTTGTCTTAAAACTTTGTTAGCCCATACTTGGCCAGCATCACCACCCCATAATAACCAACTTATATAAGAGGCTGAGTATGGTTCTTTTTTTATATGGTTCTTTTTATATGTTTCATGTCTATTAAAAAAGTTAACCATTTTTCTAATAACTTCTGGACTTATTTTGGATCTATTTTTTAGACTTGTTGCCCTCGCTACACCAGAACCTATTTTTAAATCACCGGCTTGTTTAGTGGTTAAACCACCTTTTCCAGTCTTTTTTCTTAATCTTAAACCTAAATCGGCATTACTTGAAACCGTCTTAGGTGGAGTAAAATTTATATGAGAATATCTTTTAATCATAATATACCCTGATCACTCATTTGGTGGGCCAAAATAAAAGCCTCTAGTTTTTCGCTAAATTGTAAATACTTCTCATTACTCTTTTTAATTTTTAGCTTTTCAATTTTTCTCCCTTTTAAATCACCTACTAAAATAGGAAGAATCATTGACCTACAATTCCAATGTAAAGGTGGCGTGAACTTAAGCATATTTGGATCATCTTTTGCGAAAATGGTGCCATTTAACTCCGTGCATATGGGAGTACGGTCTTGGGTGTAGTTATTTACGAACTCAAAGGCTTCTATCTCCTTATCAACTTCTGGGTCAGTGAAAAAAGCGTTTCTTGCCTCACCTATAGCTTGATGAGCCGTTAACGGTGCTCCGGCTCTAACCGATGGACCATCTATAAAGTCTTCGGCATTATCCTGCATGTCTTTTTTAACTTGATTAATTGCTTTTTCCTGTGCCGTTGAGGTCGTATATTGAAAATAAATAGCTTTTTCTAAATCCGCCAATTGAGTTTTAACTAATAGCTCCTGCTGAGTTTTAAGTCTTCGGCGAATTTTCGCCGGGAGCTTTTTCCACATTGTTTCTATTTTTCTGTTTGACTTTTTGACTTTTTTTGTGGCTTTTTTTACGGTTTTACTCTCTACAAATTGGACGGAGTAAATATCTTTTTCAGATAACTCATATTTGGCTTTTGGGATCTCTTTTTTAGTTTGTCTTAAAGTCTCATAAGAAATAATTGTTAAAACATCGAGTAGGTCATCTTTATATTGATTAAGACCCGATGCATCAATTCCTTTGATGGCATCGAGTTTTTTTGCATTACTTAGGCCTGACTCCTTGGCCACTACTTTATTTATAAGGCTATCACCGATAAAAGCCAAATTACTTTGCATAACATCTAGAACCGCTTTTTCGCTATCTTTTAAAAGTAAATCTAATTCTTTTCGAACGCCCATTAAAACCTTCTCCGTCTAGTTCGTTTTAAAGCATGAAATTTTTCGCTTAAGCTCATGTCCATGGTGGGAGTGCTTTTAATTCTTTGCCCGTCCTCACTCATTTCAGTAATACCCAATCTTTTTCTTAGATGTTTTTCTAGTTTGTCATCAGGGGTTAATATTTGGGCGTTTGTTAAAACATTTAGTATATCTGCCAACTCTTTTCCTGCCTTATCGCTTATCCCAGAAAATTTTAATGTAGGGTATTTATCTCTAGGACCAAAATTCATTTTAACTAACTCGGGAATAAGATTTTTATTAATTTGATCAGCTATCTCATTTGCTAAAAATTGTAGACCTGTTAAAAAGAAGTCACTTAGATCATTAGATAATGCATAGGCACCGGATCCACTCATACCTAACTCTAAAAAGTTAGCTAAAAAGGCTTTAACCATTCTTTTGTCTTCGTTCTCTATAGAAGTCTCAACTTTACTAGGATCATAAGTGTTAGTTCTTAGATCTATATCAAAACCCTCTGGCTTAATAAGATAGTTACTTTGATGGGTAGTATATTTTTCTAAGGCGGTTATTAATTTACTATATTGAGTCGAAGCCTGCCGCCCTTGAGGAATTGTTGCAATAGGAGTTGGGACTGCAAACTTCTCTATTCCAATAGCGTTGATTTTGTTAAAGTTATTTTTACGCCACCAATTACCATAACATGGTCTAAGAGCGCTTATACCCTCATAGTTTGATCCTTCTCTATTAAGAGTAAAGAGTAGTAAATATTTAGCCGGAATAGTTACCTGTCTTCCCACTTCACCAAAGGCTAACTGGTCAACGCTTAATAAATCTCCACTATCATGGTCTAGGTTCCATCGTTCAATTGTTTTAGGACTTCTCCATGAAATATTTTTTACTCCGGTATAGCTATCAAGAATCTTGTTACCTTCATCGTCATAAATAGGTTGATTAATAAAGTTTTTATGAGTGACTTCAAACATTGCAAAACCAAACTCAATCATGGTCAATGCCTCTGCTAAAAATCTAGGGAAAGGAGTCGCCATGGATTCAAATAATATCTTTTCAATTAGTCGAGCATCATTTTTATATTCAAAATCATCTCCGGCTGCGTGAATTTCTGCCGATGCACTTTTAATAGGGTTTTTAACGGCACTAAGACACATGATAACTTGAGGGTCACTTCTTCGCATTTTATCAAATACGTCAGCCCGCTCATTATTTCTTAGTGCGTCTAAATATTCCTCTTCAAAATAGCCGCCATAATTTTCGGTACCGCTGGACCCAATAGGTGTTGAGTGAAACGCAGGCAATTCCTTATTTTCTTCGGACTCTAGTTTATCCTCTTCTTTTTTATTTAAAAAATTATCAAAAAATCCCATAGTCTCACCACTCGTTTATAAAGTTATTGTTGCTTATATCATTCGGAATAAAATCATCCGTAAATTCGTCAACTCTTTTAAAAGCTAAATAATTAAATGCACCACTTAAAGCGTCTATTATATCATCGTGAGCCACTTCGGGGAAGTTCTCACTCTCAAAATAAAACTCTTCTTTGTTTTTGCAGCTTTTTAAAATTTTTATATTGCCTGCCTCAGCCTGCGCACTAACAGCTTTAGAACTTGTAATTTTATCGACATTAATTTTTTCGTACACCACATTAAATCCTGCCAACATTCTAGTAAAATTTTCAATCTCATTTTTTCCTGCTCCTCCGGGATCCTGGAACCCTTTAACTATGCAATTAATACCATCTTGTTTTGCAGTGTTAACTATAAGCTTTTCAACTTTTAAAGCACTATATCTCTCTCTTATTATGTCTAGGATATAATAAATACCGTCTTCGTCCACGCCTAATTTTAAGCCCACGGTATAGTCTGGATCACCTTTGTCGCCTTCCTTCCATTCGGTGGCGGCTCGATCCCAACATCTAATAGTATTTATTAGTTTAGGCGATGCATCAACTTCTGTAAAGTAATGCCTTTTAAAAAAGATGCCTGCGGTTTCTTGGACATTCCAATTTCCGTCTAATAATTGCATCCGTTCAAATTTACTTAAGGCTTGGAGGTTCGCCAAATAAGTTGGATCCTCCTTCATTAATATTTTATTATCATTTAAGCTGGCCGGAATAAAAGTAAAACTTTTTGGAATACTTGCAGGGTATTGTTTTTTTAAGTCATTGGAACATTCGCCCCAAATGATCTTATCATCAACTCTTATAAAATATCTCTTAATCCCAGATTTTTGTAAATCGGGCTGCCCATTAGGTAATAAATACCACTCAATAAGCTTTTTAACCCATGACTTCGAGCTTGGGTTTGTTGTAGCTCTTATGTAGGGTTTAATTGAGGAAATAGATCTATTTCTAGATAACATATACCAAAATTGTTTTTCGGTGAAATGGGTTAATTCGTCAAAGTAAATAATAGGAATTTGTGATCCTTGCCAGTCTAAAACATTCTTTTCGTACTCCAAGTGACCAAACTTTAATTTACAACCAGAAGGAAATTTCCACGTTAAAATACTCTCCTTCGGTTCTGCTCCTAATAACCCATAAATGTTTTTTGAAGTGTCCCAAAGACCGCCTTCGTTTCTAACTTGGGGACTAGTTCTTCTAAAACAAACGGCTCCTGCGTCTTTGTTATGATAATGTCTTAAGAAGTCTAATAAGAGTGAAAAGGTTTTACCGCCTCCTGCACTTCCACCATAGATACAAATATCGGAATCATTTTTTAAAAATAATTCTTGTGGCCCTTTTTGTGGCCCTAAAGTGACTTCGTTCACTCTAATTCCAACTCCATTTCTTTTTTTGTTATATGCTCATTAAAAGATAAAACATTTTCAAAACTCTCTGTCACCTCAAAAGGTCTATAGTATTTCTCAAAAGTTTTTTCCCCTATAACATAAAATCCCTCTCCGGCAGGCTCCATTATAATTATATAATCGCCCTTTGATCCGGTTGCAAAAAAACCTTTTCCCTCTTTATAGATCTTAAAATCATCGTCAACTTGATAAGCCCTAATTATAGTGGGATTTTTTTTTATATAATGTTGGTAGGGTTTCTCTTTAACATCGTCATCAAAAATAATTCTCATCTATTCCCTTTGGTTACTAGGTATATTAAGAACTACATTGGCAATCTCTTTATTTTGCTCCTCTATTGGTTTATCACTCCAACCTAGAAAAACTTTACAGGCAAAAATTAAACAACCTCTATCCCCATTTAAGGCTAATTGGATTAACTTTTGCGCCAGTCTTATTTTCATCGGTCCCATTCTTCGTGCCCTATACTCCGTAAAAGTACAGTCGTATTTTTCTTTTATTCTTCTCTCTATGACATCCTCGGAAACTTCCATTATGTCAGAACAGACTTGTTTAGGTGGTTTGAATTGCAAAATAGAATCAAACTTTTCCCAATCAAATTTTAATCTTTTTTTCCCCGGTTTTTTTTTCATTATGCGGCTCCTTGCCCTTTTTGTCTTGATTATACCGCTTATTAAGCTTATATGGGTTTTTAACTTTCCGCAATATTGGATAAATTTTTAACATTATCTTATAAATTCAAAAGTCCCTGTGATTCTATTATGAGAAGTTGACTTTTTACTGGCACTAGATCCAAACATGGAATTTGACCCTAATTTACCAACTCTTCCATACCTAACACATTTCCATTTTTTATTTTTGTTAAGTGCTATAATAAAAGGCTTTAAAGACGTTGTTATTCTAACCCGTTTATTTTCTGAATACATTTTAGCTATAAAGCTTATAAATTTAATCCCTATGTTAAACCCTTGGAACTCCGGCAAAACAACTACTCTACTAATAGTTAAAAGATTTTTAACTTGAGGGTGAGGCATGTGTCTTATGGAGCAAAAACCCACTCTTTTATCGTTTAAAGTTAACTCGTAATACTGTCCACCTGGACATGACTCGTTTAAATAATGATATTTCCTATAATGTTTCCAAGTGGAGATACTAACTTTTGTGATTTTAAATTGGAGCTTTTCGCTCCTTGTAGCTTTGGGAGGCAAAAAACCTTTTCATCGGTGTTATAGAC
>LULO01000385.1_pt1 | contig 29938 bp, 49 predicted proteins | sample 728121 | NCBI WGS metagenome assembly LULO01 (sample SAMN03860287, study PRJNA289734) | marine metagenome | biome: seawater column; feature: ocean; material: water; isolation source: Red Sea water column Station 149 - depth 50m | place: Saudi Arabia: Red Sea | collected 2011-10-15 | depth 50 m | reverse complement strand
ATATAACTATGTTGAATCCATCAGCTTTAAATAGCTGAGCCATCTTTATAACTGGTAAATTAGGTTCATCCCAATCCATAATAGAAGTAGGTGAAGCAAATATTTCCCAATCCAACTTACCATTAGGTTTAAGAGACTTATCTCTCCTCACATCGATATTAGCGAGAGTTCCATCCAAATCAAATATAACTGTTTTCTTCATTTTTAACCTCTTAATTATACAGGAAGCTACGAATAAAATCCTATACAAGTCAAGAACTTTTTAAGGTAAATTTTCGAAAATAAAAAATACATCTATAGCAGTCTTTAAAAACATTCCAATAATTATACCAATACAAATACCAATTAGTACTAACATAATCTGTTCTTCATTTCTTACGACTTTTCTCATACTTTATTCTTTCTATTATATTTCCAAATGTATCATGATCGTATACTGACTCTGAACCATCTCTGTGTTTAGTTCCATTCTTAATCGACTCATCTACAAAAGCTAAATGTGGTGGATGGTCTTGTGGTAAGACTAAAGCTAATTTTATATTTTCAAATTGTAGTTCAGCCCAACTATCGTCTTGATAGTTTACTTTACATTTACGGTTTTCAGTATACCATTTAACTGCATGTTTAATATTTGTAACTGCTATAGCAACGTGGTCAATCTTTTCCATTATTCTTATCTCTCTCATCCATAAATCTTAATTGTAAATCGTTCATTATCTCATCTAGTGTCATAACATCTTTAGAACCAACAGGTCGTTTATCATCCGGATATGTCTTTTGGTCACCAAAAATAAACTCATCCAACATATCTTCATATGCTCTCATATCTTTTAAGTTTTGTATAAACCTATTTATATTCCTTATATCTGGATATTTATCACTAATCATTTGAAGAACCATTATTATCTGATTAATTTGTTTACCAAATAGAAGATAAGATTTTCCATCATCTAAATACATAACTACTCCTGTTTAATATAAATAGTACCTTCACTTCCTAAACTTTAAGTTTCTTTTTTTCTTCTTCACTAAAATTGTCAAAGTATTTTGTGTCTATTAGTTTTTTATGCGATTTACTGAAATGTTTTCTGCCAGCAACGTTGATTAGGAAGTAAGGTGCTTTCTTTCGTGTAGCCTCACCAGCGGCTGTAAAATCTTCATACGGAGATAGACACAATGCTTTAAGGCCTGTATCCTTAATTGCTTTCTGTAGAAACTTCTGATACTTTGGCCTTTTAACATCTTTCCATTTTATACCATCGGTATCCATACAAACAAATAAAGCTGAACCTTTTTTAGAATCCATAAACTCATATAGCAAATCATAGAAACCTCGTTCATTAGGTCTCCATATATCCACATATAGATTATCTTTCTCTAACTCAGCTTTTAAGAAAGGACATACCGGCATATTGGAAAAGGCTTCGTTAGGTTTCTGTAGATATTTAAAGTATTCTTCGGCCTCTAACAATATTTGCCAGTCTTCTTTGTCAAATAGTTCTAATTGAATTACATTACTTTCCAAGTATTATTTTCTCCAAAGAATCACAATATTCTTTTGCTTCTTTCAAACTACACTCTTTTCTAAGAACCTCTGTTTGATGTTTTCTGTACAACTTAATAGCCTGAATCTTTCTTCCATTTAAAATATGCTTTCTAACATCTTCATCGATACCATCGTAATTATCCCAACCCAATTCTTTTATCCTATGTCTAAATTTCCATATACTATTAGCTTGTGTCATAACTGTTACGACATCGTGGTTTTCTCTCCACCTTGGGTTATTCTTTATATCATCATACCAATCCTTAACCTTAATTAAGTCATGCGTAAATAGTTGATTGTCAGGTAATTTTTCTTTATCCTTTGGTTCTGTCTTCTGACACAGATGAAGTAACCTATCTATTTTAGCTAAAATTAATTTGTTATCCATTCTACTCCTGTGTATGGAACTCTTATTAGATAATATAGTTTATCGTCAATTTTGAATATTTCATTTTGGTAATTAGGATGCAAAACTTCAAAGTATATTCTTTCATAGATAATCTCTATTGTTTCTTCTCTGTGTACCTGTACTAAGTTTTCTACCTGATACGGATTAATAATCTCTACCTCAAATTCTAACCTACAATTATACACTCCATCACCTGGTACTAATCTATAGGGTATCATCTCAGGTCTTTCTTGCGCTAGCAATCCACTTAGTATGAATGTCACGACTACAATAATTAAATGTATTAATGATAAAGTATACTTTTTCATTTTGAACTCCTTTTTGATTTTAACTTCACATTCCTCACCTGTTGTTTCGGATATAAATCTATAGACTTTATGCACTATTTAGTCTTTTGATAAATTTGCGTTGTTTGGTTGACATCATCTGAAATGAAGTAAGCTCATTGATTATTTTAGACTTGCTCATCAGACTTATCTTATCATCAGTATAGAATGATTGAGTAAGTTGACAAGCTGCATCATAACCTCTACTATCAAACTTATCAAAAGCTAATTTAGTAGCTTCTTTAATTGAGAGCCGGGTGGGATTCGAACCCACGAATAACGGATTTGCAATCCGCCCCGTTGAACCACTCCGGCACCGACTCGGCCCACTTTCGGTACTCTGTGATTCATAATAGTTTTTTAACCATCTATCCCAGCTCTTATCTGAAAAGATACCCTTAGCAACTCTACCACTACCTGTTGCTCGTCTATCTAATCTTTTTAACTCATCGGATTTCTTACCACTAACAGGTTGGATGTAACCACCTGTTTTATGTGGGTACACTGTATGAGATGAATACTTTTCTGTATCACTACAATCCAGACAAGTAGTATAACCTAAATGTACTCGTTCCTTAGATAGCTCAGTATCGCAATCTAAACAAACGGTAGTGTATCGCCTATCGGCTTTATCCATTCAATATCCTTATAACCTTTTTTTCCTAATAGTTCTCTTATAAATAGTTCGGAGTCTCCCCATAAATAAAAATTAATTACCTTACCATCAGGTTTAAATATATCTGTACAACGTGCCCTAATATAAAACCATTGTGGTTTATCGTCATACTCAAAAAACTTACTCACTATATACCATAGTGTAACTCAGCTTTCATTTCTAAATAATCTGCTTCGGTATTATCCAATAAAGTATCGGTTGGATTACCCAATATATCTTCTATGATATCTATATCTTGTTGACTAAGAGCATCAAACCACTCTTCGTTTTCTATATCATTAACGTGACAAGCATTACTGAGGTCATCTAAATCAATAGAACCATCTGCCATCACAGAACAGACTAATCCATTATTACTGTTAATCACACAACCAACACTATCTAAATTAACTAAACTCATTACTTAACTCCTTTTTATTATACCTAAAGCTACGAAATAAAACCAGTACGAGTCAAGCTTTTTCTTTGATTATTTTTACTATATTAGGTATTCCGTATACGGTATATAGCACCAAACCCAACGGCCGATAAACGCAAACACACCACCCAATACCGTGGCTAGTGCATCTAAATTATTCCAACCGCTTGAAGCATAATACCTATCGTATAGTTCTTTACCAAAGCTAACTACTAAGAGTACTATCCAAGACTCTGTTATTGCAAATGCTGAAGCTCCAGCCATAAAGTGAAGAAACTTATCAACTCCCCATTGTAGCATGAAGTCATTTAACTTACTCATCATATTCTCCCAAGGTTAAATAACGTTATGTTATGTTATGTTACGCTAATTACTTTTTATCATTATGATACGAAAAAAATGTCAATTTCTATAGGAAACAAAAACCAGTCTCGATATAAAAACAGGTATGAGCCGCCTGTCACTTTGTCATACCTTGGCGATTAACGACTTAATGCCACCAGGTATGTCGGTTTGTCAGGCTTCCCCAACTGTCATGTACTTACTCCAATAGGGGCGCTCTAGCATAATTGCAGATGTGATTATATGTACGAAATCCTCATCCTTCTTCAGTAGAAAGGGTATCTCGTCTGTAATCCATAGTGCGAGCATTTCCTGTTCGATTACTTCTAATATATCTATATCGTTGTATTTGGTTTCCTTCATATATATAAGTATCTCCTAGCTAAATATTATTTAGCGTACCGCTAAAATATAGTGGGAACTCCAGACACCACCCAACTCTATCGCCAGGAAGGGTGGTGAACAGTGGCTCTGAACCTTAGTTCCCTCTAATTCTTTGTCTTATCTGTTTAATTCATGTCTAAAGCTACGAATAATTCCTGAGAAAGTCAAGCCTTTTTTTAAAAAAAATCTAGAGGTGGGGGGAGACTCTTATTGACATTGGAAGTCCCCCCACCATAGCTGTTTGTCCATCGGGCTTTAAACCGTCTGTCACACCCATCGTCACTCGCGTATTTATCGGGTCGTTTTTTGGCTACTCAACTCAACTAATTCTGTTGCCCTATGGTGGGGATTCGAACCCCACAGCCCTTCTCGCTCTTCAGCATCGACCTACTCAAGTAATCAACTGTTTCAATCTCAGAACTCCACTAGACTCAGAGGGTGATTAATCCTCATCAACGCCCTTCACAGGATTGTTGATTATCTGTTTTTAAAAGTATCATCTCAATCAACACCTAAAGCTACGAATAAAAACGTATACGAGTCAAGCCTTTTTTTCACTTTTTTTCATTTTTTTTCGAAAAGATCGCGACGCCCAGGCACGAGGACCAATAAAATCACTTGACTTTTAGCCGATTATTCCGTATATTCTGGGGTGGTTAGATTGGGATTGTCTACTCAGATGAGAACAGATTACCTACAGCCTTCTGAAGTTGCTTTACATTCTGTGGTATTTTGACATCTAGCCGTTGTCCTTTCATCAGATAGAAGCAGTTGAAGCACAATACCCTCAGGTTCGCTATATCTTTGTTGGTTGCGTCATCATCCATATAGTCTAACATAAGCGGCTTACTCATATCAGACGGCCGGTACCTGTCTTCTCCACAGTTACTACACTCCTCTGCTAGATAACCCTCGCGGAAACACCTGTGTAATAGCTTGGTAGTACTGTACGATGGATTTTTTCCAGCGAATATATCGGCTAACTCTATGGGTTTTTTACCTCCTGTACCCCTGGGTATACCCTTAGTCTCAGAAGGCGCAAATACCTCATATAGTTTAGCGTATTTCTTAAAAGTATTATAGGCTACACCACTCAGTTTAGCCGCTTGTTTCATCGAACGAGTCTCATTTATCGCCCAAACTACCTTGGATTTACTCAATTTAGCCATCAAAACCTCCGTTTCTGTCATTTTGACACTTTTTTTCTATCAGTTCAAGGGCTTACACAGGTATGTCAGGATGACATACGAGCTATATATTCCTGTGTAACTGATACTATTAATAACAATAAGTAGGTAGTAGTGTCAAAAAGTGGGTTGGAATGGGTAGAGTTAGGAATCTCTCCACCAGAAATACAAAAGAGGTATTATAATAAAGACAAATACAAGTAACATATCAATATAGATTATATTTCTCAAATAGTCGTAGTATCTTGACATCAACATTCTGTTTAACACATATGTACAACACTAATGCTATAAAAAGATATTCTGTGTAGTTATTGGGCGGCTGACTTACCTCTATACCAATCAGAACTGATATAATTATTTGTAGCGTTAACTCTATGGATTTCCTCATACCTATAAGTAGAGGAGTGGGTGAAAATCTGAAGGGGAGCGGTTATCTCTCCCCTTCAGTTCAGAACTTATTTGAACAGGATAGGTAATTGATAATTTACTTCGATAGGTTTTCCATTCTGTAGAGCTGGTTCGAACTCTATGGCTAAAACTTTATCTAATATCGTATCATTCAGATAATCATTGAAAGTATTGATTATCTTGGGTTGAATAACTCTTCCTTCTTTATCTACCCGGAACTGAACCAACACACTACCTCTGAGATTCAGATGTCTATATCCATCTATATCCTCATAGTAGAGTTCAAAAGGAGTTTTTGCTTGTGGTGGTTGACTCAAACTATGGTGTAAGTTTTGGGCCGTCAACAAGCCCATTAGAAATAAACACAATATGGCTCTCATTTTATTCTCCGAACTTGAAACTATTTTAAGTAAAACAAGTTATCTTTTTAATATTCTAAGGTTATCTCCGTAAACACACTAAGTATATTTACTTTTCCAATAAATAGTCTAAGGAAATAAAAATATAAGCCATCTAACAGAATTCTAACCTTTTTTATTTCTCCGTACTATAGTTTTCCACCCATCTTCAAAGTAGACTCTCCGGATATCTTCCCATTGGTGGTGACGAGCACAGTAACGAGTATCTTTTCTTTCTATGGTTTCCGCTCTATAGAGATGCAGAGTCCCTCTATAGTCCGTTAGATGGAAGTAATCCGACTCGTCGATTGGGGGAATCTTCCAACACCTAAGACTTAGGATTGCTAACAACCCTAGGATTCTCCCCTTTGCCAAAGTAATCATCGCTGAACTCCTCTAGTAAAATTCTTTCTCTCATTAGACTTTCTTCCAATTGGGTAGGCTTAAGCTTTATTAACTTCTCTAATAACTCTTGAGCTTTCTTTTTCATAACTATCTCCCTACCGAGCGCTCTCTCCAATGGGATGGCGCTATGTATTACGCTAAGTACTACTATCTGGTGAAATCTCGTTAGAGATTTTACCTTTGGTGTCAAAGATATTAAGTGTCACACGTATTCGACACGCGTTTTCGGTGTCACCCGCCTTTGACACCCTCTAATTATATATAGTATTCTGTGAAATAAAAATGAAAAGTTTATACAAATAAATCGTATAATTGTTTGAAAAATAACCCGATAAAACCAGCTCCTATCATTCCACGCCATCGACCGGCGTCTTCTCTGAACTGACTGTTCTGTTTGGTCTCTGCCCAAAGTCCCTCATTGGGATTGAATAGATTTTCCTTAATGAAACTGAGAGAGTCATCTGTTTTAAGATGAGCCTTTTCCATATCTGCTTGTAATTTTAAAATGTCTCTTTTGAGTTCATCTATCTTTAAATGTACAATCTCAAATTCCTTACGGTCTTGTTGATTCACTACTCGATCTCCATTTAAGTTAATACCTTGCAAGTTTGTAACTTTTTGACATCATAAATAAATATATAAAAGATTGATTTATCAACCAACTTTTATTTTATTTGCTGAAATATTTCTTCTTTTTCTTGGCTTTGGTTTTGGTTGACTTTCTAGTCTCATTATCTCTTCCTTCAGAGAATCTCTTACGAATATATGATGTGTTATTTCTGATTCTAACTCATTCATTTTAGATTGTGTTAGCCAGTTACATAACATAAATCCAGCTATACCACCAACTAATATTCCTAACCATACCCAGCCTATAATTGTTATTACCATTACTTACTCCTTACTTTAATTTTAATTACTTCTGGTTCCACTATATCCGCTGTTTTAGGATAGGGCAATAGTGGATGTTTTAAGTTATTTAGAGCTTTTCTTTTCTCACTCTTACTACCGAGTAAATATACATATCTATGTTTTCTTAACTCTTTCTTTACCCAAAAATCTTTCTCAACTAAATCTTTCATTTTCTCCACATTATTTGTTCCATAATATGGAAATATAGTTCTACCATGTTGCCACTTACCATCCTCTTCCCATTTGAATAACCAGCTATCATTTGGTCTTATTCTGTTACCTTGATACAACCAATTGGTAGCCTGATAGATAGTACCAACATGACCTTGTTGTGGGTCTGAGTATGATATGAGAGCTTTTATATCACTTCTATTCTTCTTTAACCAACTGAATCCCTCTCCTATTAGATAAGACTCAATATTACTACCATATCCATCGTGTACAAATAATCTAACCAACTCATATACATTCTCTCGTGGTATAGCCGCTGATATGGAAGCGCCTGAGTGTCTTCCTATAGGGTCTCCGTAACATATCGTACCGATTAACTTTTCTTCTGGCTCATCAAAGAACTGATGTTCATCTCCTGTGGTATAGTATAATCCTAAAGCAACACTACATTTTGTCCATTGTTTAGAATAATGGTATTTTACTACCATTTCTTTAGCCACTTTTCTATCTATCTCTCTAACCGATAGTTTAGATGTGTCTACATATTTCATTCACTATTTTATTTCATCAACTTTTATTACACATTCTGCTAATAGGTTTGACTGTATCTCATTTACATCATCATAGAATGTATCTATAGCCTCATCATAATCTATTCCTTCTTCCTCACATTCCTCTTCCCAAGGTCTTTCGGGTCCCTCATCATCATCCATTTTCCAATGGAATCCATTCTTACTGCCATACCCAGCAAATAAGAAATCATCTGACTCCTCATCTCCTGTAAACGACATTGTTGCGTTTTCATCCATAGCAACCAACACAGAATTTAACTCCTCTAAGAACCCATCTGCTGGATGCCAAGCTGAACAAAAGTTTATATAACTTTCATCATCACCATAATCAGAGTCTTCAATAATTACCCACTTAGAACCTACAGTATTTGTATCGTATTTGAAGTCTTTACCAAATACAGGCTCTACAACTCCTTTTACATCGTTATAATCTAAGCCACTCCACCACTTTTCTAGTGTTTTATGTACTTCTTCTTTTTCAGAGTTTACAGTTACTCTTTGCCATACGTGATTAGCCATTATCTTCCTCTTCTAATAATTCACTATTTTCGTGAAATACGACAACACTTCCACTCATATCTGATGGATGTTGTTCATAGTCTAATTTCATTTGGATAGCTTCAGCTTCTATCTCAGCTGCTATCTGTTCAAGTTCTTTTTTCTGCTCTGTAGTAAGGTAATTGTGTCTTCCTCTTCTTCCCTTTTGTTTACCCGCCATTATCTTCTCCACTCTTTGATGGTGGAGCATCTACATCCAAGTAGGTTTCTTCATCTTTCCACCACTCATATTTTCTATTATCTAATTGTCTGTTTTGTAGGTTATTTTTGAATGTTATCTCATAGCGTTCATACGACATAACTCTCCACAACTTATCAAAGGATGGATTATCCATTTGTTTTCTTTTTCTAAAATAAGTCTTTGCACCTGAAACTCCTACATTACTGGCAATTTCAACAGTGTCGATTATTTCATCATATTTATTTACCAACACCCACTTCATAAAAATCTCCTAATCAAATATTACATAGAACTCACCGATTACTTCTTCATCTTTCCAATCATCGTACCAACCATAATATATTGTAGCAGTATCACCTCTCATAGTTTTGACAGGCGCTATCATAGTATTTACCTCACCATCCATTCTGCTATAGGAAGAACCATTTACTATTGGAACTTCATAACCACTAAACCAGTCTACAAAAGTAGTATCATATCCAACATAAGTACCATTGTCGGTTAAGCCAGTATTGGTTACGAAATAACCAAACTCATCTCCTACTATCCAATAGTGAGAACTTCCCCAACCAAATTTAAGAACATTGACTGACTCTCCATCTCTGTAAACATGACCGCTAATTCTGTGAGTTGTCTGCCACTTTGTTGTATCTAATGTAAGATGATAATACCCATTTGAATCCGCTTCCATTCGAGCATCTAATTCAAACTCTATTGTTGATAATTCTGGTTCAAAGGGTAATGAACACCCTGTAAAACAACTAAATCCTACTAGGGTGATTAGAGTAATTTTTTTTATCTTTTTTACGATAGTCAAACTTTCTTTTTTGTTCATTTTTGTTTTCCTTCCAAACTTTTTTTTGTTTCTTTGGTTTTCTTTTTGGTTTAACTCTATCGTTAAACGCTTCTTCTTCTAGCTCTTCATAAAAACTATAATCAGCCATTCTAACTTCTCCTAAAGTTAACAGGTTTGGACAACATAAGTCAAGATATTATTTTCCATTTCTCAACTTTATCTAAAAATTCTGTAAGTGAGTAACTTTTTCCTTTTTCATCTTTGATTTTAATTGTAGGTAATAACTCTGGCTCTCTTTGGATAATATTGTTTAGTGCTACAAAACCTAAACCTGTGTAAAAAGTACCAAATGATTCTTCACCCAAAGTATTTTGATCCCACAAATCTTCTGTATTCTCATTGAACAAAATATAATACATCATAATAATATATATGTATTTATTGTACTAAAATCAAATCTTTTTCGTAAGTCTTTAGTGAACTTATATAAAACTTAAATATATCATATTCCATTTGTCCTATTTCTCCACTATCTTGTAACATTTCTGAGAGGTTAACTAAGACTTGAAAGTTCTCATTATTTAATTTACTGGCATCAAACTCAACACAAATATCATGTAATTCTGATATTTTATTGTTACCATATAGTTTTACCCTTTCATGTAAATTAAATGATGTGTTTGGTTGTTCCTCTCTGACATATTCACTCATACCATCCGAATCTCTCAAATCTAAATATATTTTACTGCACCAAGGTTCTAACTCATATAACATTTGTTTAGAACAATTATAGGCGACAAATGCTACATCATATTTTGGTGGAACTATTGGTTCAAGATATTCGTCATGTTTTACCATATGTCCCCACTTACGAATAAAGTTACGAGTACTTCTTAGGTTCTGAGCTAACCATTCTGAAGATTCTCTTCCTTTCATAAACACTTGTCCAGCTGGATTTCTCATAGCGCCGTCTTTAAACCTACTCCCCCTACAAGTCATATGGTATACAAAACCCTTCCAAGTCTGTATTGTTTCGTATCCGTTTAAAACAAACCTATTGAATATATCAGAGTCCTCTTTTGATTGTGGGGCGTATAATGGGTCATGTCCACCAATTGCCTGAAAGTCGTCTTTGTATATAGCCCACGGAGCAAATATACCTTTTGTAGTTTCGTACTCATCATCTTTATTTTCTTCCAAGTATTGTTTCACCCAACTTGTAAGTTCTGTTTCCTCAAATTCTTCTGGTTCTATGCCAAAATCCATTAGTATTTTTTCAGGACCATCCGGGTGTAGTGGTGGCTCTATTCGTGTAGCCGAAACAACCTTCCCACGCTGTAGATGTTTGAGGACTTCTTCATCCATGTTAGGACAAGCATACATATCCGCATGATAAATCATCACAATATCATTCGTAGCTAAATCTACTAATGTATCATACAATATAGTATGACCTAGTCTTTCAGGTCCTTCGTTTCTATGTATTTTAATATTCTTATCTTTTTCAGCAGTCTCCTTCATCCACTCCCAAGTTCCATCTGTTGACGCGTCATCAGCCCAACATATTTCATGTCGATATCCTAAATTCTTTCTAATAGAGTTGTAACTCCACTTTAAATACTTTAGATTATTTCTGCTTGGTTGGATAAAACTTATAACTTTCTCACTCATTTTTTTCTTCCATATTTTTTCTAATTCTAAAAAATAGTAATCAGGTTTGACTACCGCTTTATGTTTATCGATTGTATGTAACTCATCTATATAATAAATACTCTCTAAATCAATCAAACTCAATTTTTTTTTATCAGTAATTACTATGTTCGAAGCAACCAAGTCATAGAAAAACATTCCTGTTTCTCTAGCTTTATCTAAAACACTTTCGTAAAAATCTTTTGGGATAGCAGCAAACTCATTACCCAAGGGTGTTCCTGCTTTTGTAACATATCCAACTATTTGACCATTATTTTTGATTATAGAGTGTAAGGCTGGTGCTAATTCTTCAAAGAAACCAGCTTCATAGGCTCTAACAAAGTTTTCTCTACGACAATAATCTTGATGAAATACTTTGTAAAAATAACCATTATCTTTGTGAACTGTTCTACCTTGATTAACACCATGCGCAATTCTATTAGCTTTATCTATTACAGTTTCACACTCATACAAATATTCCTCTATTTCCTTTAACTCAACTGTTCTCATTTAAACATCCTCTGCGTATGTATCTGTATCATCTTTATCTAACAATTCATTTTGCCAGAACAAAGTAGTTATTTCCTTATCATAATGAGGTGTAATGTTATGTGTATAAAATAACGGCATATCAATATACTGAGTTTTATTACCTGAAACTCTGTATTGAATAACTTCCTCTGAACCTAATTTTCTGAGATTTATTTCTGCTTCACCTTTCAATACACAAAACCTCTCCAACTTTCTCATGTGAAAGTGTTGTCCTCTTATATAACCAGGTTTTGTAGTTGAAAAGAAAGATTGTCCACCAGCATCTGTTTTAATTGTTTCTGACAAATAACCCCTGTCATCAGAGTAACTATCCATAGTTACCAACCTTTTGTCTGAACTAATGTAAGATCTAAATGTATTGAATAAATCTAATTCAAAAGTATCGTATGGTTTGTGTACATCAGGAATTATATTATTATCAATATATCTTTCTTTAAACATAGATAATTTTGTATAAATATATTGAACACTATGCCTACCGTCATGTTGTATCTCATAACTTTCTTCATTACCTTTTTCCCTTATGATGTCCACAATTTGTTTACATAGGTTCTGTACATAAACCAGTTTAACACTATTGTTACTGACAGAAATACTTTCATCGTTTAGCAACTTATGGCAAAATGTTGCAACAAAAGAATTGTAATTTGGTTTACAAAAAGGCCCAAAGACATTCGGTATTCTAAGTGATGAAAAACTACAATCTTCTGAACCCTTAGCCCACGCGGAAAATAACCATTTGTTTTCTTGTCTATATTTTCCGAATATCGTATCATCATCCTCATGTAACGAAGAAGAGTAAAGTAATCTTTTATGGGATAATCCATCCAATGCTTTAAACAAATTATCAGCTGATTCTCTGTTATTACGATATACCTCAGCCTCATCACCTCTATTTTTTTCTGCTAAATGAACTATTACATCACATTTATCGATTTCTTTTAAATCTCTACTTAATTTAATTACCTCTAAATCATCACATAAATATTTGATATGAACCCACAGGTGATATCCAATAAAACCATTTGCACCATTTATTCCAACAACCATTTACAAAACCCCCTTGTCTAATAAAAATAAGTAAGTATCATCCTCATCCATTACATGAAACTGAGAATTTAATGGTGTATGATTGTAATCTTCATTGTTTCTCTCCCAATTAATCGCCATATACTTTTCAGAATCAGTATTTTCAGTTCTTTGCATCTCTATTGAACTAATCATTTCTTCGTGTAATTTCTCACCATCTCTGATTGGTATTTTATGGAATTTAATATCATCCTTACCAAGTGATTTAGCTATAGCTTTTGCAAAATCAATAATTTTCATTGACTCTAATTTTGGAACTATAATCTTTCCATGTGAATCTGAAGACTGATAAGACCATTCTATCAAATCTATAGCTTCGTCTAATGTGATTAAAAATCTAGTCATATCAAAATTGGTAATCGGTAAACTCTCAGCTCCCTTTTTAATCATATCTTTGAATACAGGTATCAAAGAGCCCGTAGAATCTAGTACATTACCATATCTACACAAAGCTACTTTGATATCAGTTTGTTCTTTTGCAAAATTAACATACATTTGTTCTGCTATACCTTTGCTCATCCCATATACATTAACAGGACTACAAGCTTTATCAGTAGATATAAACATCAGAGATTCTATTTGATGTCTACATTCTCTTACACAATCTATAAGATATTGATGTCCTACTATATTAGTCAAGATAGTTTCATAAGGATTATCTTGAGCAACCCAAACAGTCTTCAGAGCCGCAGTGTTAACTATAACATTTGGTTTGAACTCATACATATTTCTAAGTATTGATTCTTTATCTTTTACATCCCCAATACGATATAGTGCTTCAGGATATTTTCTCTTCATCTCTTCTTGTTTGTGTTCATTTCTACTGAATATCAATATGTCATTTCCTGACTTCCATCTTTCTGTTAGTTGTTTACCTAAAGCACCAGTACCACCGATTATCATAATTCTTTTATTAATCATATAATCTCTCTACTCTGTAAGTTTCTACAAAATCTATCCCTCTTTTCTTACAATTATAATTTGTATGAAATACTTCCAAAGGACCTTTATTAAAAAATGATTTGTTTGATTGTGATTCAAATAACTTTAGTAGCTCAGACTTATCATCTATATCTACCTCAACATATAAATTAGGTATCCAATTTTCTAATGTGCTAGGTGTTCTGTAGTCTATAATACCACATTTCAACCTTCTAACACAAGCCGGCACTATTGAATTAACAATCTTATGTTCAAAGTGAGAATCCTCTTTCGGTGGACAAAATATCGCATCCCATTTGGTTTGAGTGTTAGCATCAAATAAATCTATTCTATTAACCAACTCGTCTTCTGATAATTGTGATAAGTGTTTATCGTACAAAAAAGTACCTGTAACATTATCTAACTTATCCCAAATAACCTCACATTCGGTTTGTCTTGTTTTATCCGAAGACTCATCAAAATCACCACCAATTGAAAATACCATAATATGAAAGTTAGTATCTGAATGTTTAATCATACTACCAAGCATACCGTACTCAACATCATCAGGATGTGGTGAAAAACATAATACATTATCTAAATTTAAAAATTTACTCATTTACTACAACCTCGTTATAATATCTCAAAACCGTTATTTCTTTTGGTTCTTCTATATAAATATCATCACCATTCACCACATCAAAAATTATTTTCATAAAATTAACACCGGCTAAAGTTGTGAAGTAAGTGCCACCACCCACACGAGGATTTATTTCTACGAACTTTGGGATACCATTTATATCTTCCTTCATCTGAATACAAACAGGACCTTTAATATTAAGTTTGTTGCATAATGTTCTACAATTATCTTCTATTCTTTTGTCTCTGATTATTTTACCTTTCGATGATATTCCGGCTTTTATTTGTAATCTTTTTCTTGGTATGACAGATAATACTTTACCTTCTAAATCACATAGTACATCTATAGTATATTCTGTTCCTGGCAAATATTCTTGAAATATATAATCGCTACTGTAGTGTAGATTTTCAACTTTGTCTAATTCTTTTATCTGTGATTCTGTTTCCCACAACTCTATACCTCGACTACCACTACCTCTCTTTGGTTTACACAATATGGGCAAATCTATCTCTCTACAATCCGTTGATGTTTTTGGTAAAAGATTCTCTAATCCGTTTTTAACCAGATGTTTGTAGAATAACAATTTGTTCTGACAAACCTTAATAGTTTCATAATCAGACATAAAAACAGTGACACCCATTTTGTTCAAAACATTTTTATTTTTAGAAAAGTGAACAATATCTGCATCACCTGTTGGTATGATAACATCGATTTTTTCTTTTCTAATAACCTTTAGAACCTCTTTCCAATAATCATCCTCTACTGAAAATGGAACTACATAACTTCTATCTGCTAAATGAAATCCTACTGATAGTCTATCACAATCTATAGCTACAGTTTTGTGTTCACCCTGACTATCGAAGTCTTCTATAGATTTAATAATCCCTACAGCAGCAGGACCACCAGCGCAAGAAACTAATATGTTCATATTTTTATATTTTCCTTTTCGTACCAAGCCTCATTATTAATAGACCTATCATCTATAAACAAATCATAATGTGGTTTACCTAACTTAACACTATGATACTTTACACCCCAACCATCTAATTGTTCTAATGTAAACTGAAACCAATCAGCGCCTGACATCGTACCTCTTGATGAAAAAAATTCAATGTGGTGTCCTTCATCATATTTTTTATTAATCCATTCTATAACTTCTATGTATGGTTCAGCGTCTTTGTAATGACAATCAGTAGTACATATCGTACCATCTATATCGAAACAATATCTCATAAATAACTAACTCCGTTTACAAAATTACCACTTTTGAAAGGTCTCTTTCTAAGTTTACCTTCATTCTTACCTCCGTGTAGAGGTCCGTAGTATTTGTTGTTTAATACATATGTCTTCGAATATTTAGTAGTCCACAGATTCATTCCTGTTTCATTACCAAAATTGTAGACAGCATTTACTTTTAACATTTGTTGTTCTCTAATACTCAAACCTAATTCTTTTATTTCCACAGCATCTAAAAAGTTTAACATTGAATCTTTTAATGGAACTTCACCGTAGTAAAGCCATTTCATATCATTCGAATCCTTCTCTTTTATTTTATTCAATAATACATCTGGATTGGCGGTATTCTCAAAAGTAGAGGAAACTGATATGTATGAATAATTGTTCAGTTTATGATTTTCGGTAAATTGTTCAAAAAAATTCTTTTCTGATTGACTCGGATAAAAATCAGGTGTTGTGTCATTAAGCTCATTGTCTCTAAATTGCCAAAACTTCATCATTTGTTCAACTAAAGAAATTTTATCATCGTCTTCATCAAATATTTTGTAATGGTCGTGGAAGATTTCTCCATCATAGGAATCCACAAAATCATCCACAAAGGGATTAGAGTGAAAGACTGTTTGAGCTATCTCTGAAGCATCAAATGTACCGTAACCCCAATTGTTCAACATATCTCCAAAAATACCTTTCAACATTTTCTTACTAGGAATGTAAACCTTACAATCACTGTACTTAGTTTTTAATAGTCTTGGTATTGATGACAATAAAACCCAATCTCCTAACCCATGACAAGTTCTCATAACAATAAACTCTTTTTTGTCTAAATATTCATCTGGAATATAGTATGGGTCTTTGGATGAAAAACCTATGGAATCTCTCTCCATACCATATAATTTGTTATCAAATATTCTAAAGAACGTTTTCATTTTTCCAATTTTCCAACCAAGCCCTTTCAGTATAGTAATCATCAAATCTTTTCAGAGCTGTTTGAGCACACAAGTCATAAAACTTTTCTGACTTTAGTTTTTTAGCAGTAATATTTCTTGTGTATCCAATCCTTTGTACCCAATACAAGGTATACCATGAAACCCACAATTCATAGCAAATGTACCAGCCGCGTGTGTTCTCATTAGATGAACACCTATATTAAACTGACCAAGTGTCGTAATCCACTCTCTCCAGTTCATGTAATTTAGATAGTTAATATCCTCTATCATGTTCTCTTGTTCTTGTTTCCTACCCATAGATGGTGCCCAAATAGAATTACCTATCTCCCTAGCTACCATGTAAGAATCAAATCCACCATACCAACTAACAAAGTTACCACCAATCATTGTGCCATTTCCCCACTCGCTTCTTGATACTAATCCTTCAGGTATCATAAGACTTCTCATTACTCTAACATCCTTACAACCCAAACCTAAGAAGTAGTTAACATCACTTTCATTGTGACAATAAATCCAGTCCGCACTCATAAGAGTGTTATAATAGTGAAATTGTTGTTCGACTGAATAATCTTGAAAATACCAATGTGGACCTTCTTGCATAACTGTAACTTTATCACAAAAACTTCTAATAAAATCTAAATCAACATTCGGATTAGTCTTTGGAACAATAACAATACCTAAATCGAAACGTTTGGGTGGATTAGTTCCTAAAGGGTGATGTTCTGCATTCAAAGCCATCATCCAAGCATATTCGGTTCTGGCATTTGAAAAATCTCGAGGTATTTCACCTCTTATCTGACTTTCAGAGAAAAATGATATTTTCAATTGTATAACTCCTCATAAGTTCTTTTCATCCAATAGCTAGAGTCTCTACCCATAGGATTTTGTGGTATAGCATTAAAATGATAAACCCAACCTGAATTGAATAAATTATCTAAAGTATCAGGCCACCAATTAGATGAGTCAATATGTAGAAGACTTTTTCTATAAGGATCGTGTAGATTATAAGCATTTGGCAACCACTTTAGTTCGATATCAAATCTTCTTGTTAAATAATTGATTGGAGTTTGGTCAGTCCCAACCATAAAGTTTTTCTGAGCATATACCAATTTATCTCTGTTTTCATTGTAAAATTCATAAACTTTATCACAAAATTCTTTGTGAGTTTTATGTAAAACCATAAATCCACTGTTGAAATACTCCCATGTTTTGATAGAAATATCATTAAACAAGTGTTCTCTATATTTAGTGATACTTCTGTTCACCCACTCATAACAACCATCACTTTGCACCACACCAAATTTTCTTCCAACTTCATCGAAAAAATTAGGACACTTTGGATGCACAATCGTATCTGCATCCACAATACAAACATTTTCATATGGAATATTTTCGTTCTCTAACATTTCCAAAACAAAGAATTTATGCCAGTTTGCATTCATATAATTCAAATCATAAATTGGTTCTGTTAAAACAAAGTGTTCGAAGTTATTTAACTCACACCACTTTGCCCAAGATTTAGTTGAATATTGGAACTCATCTTTGGCTCTATGTCCTTTTATATTTACCTGAAATACTACATTACTCATAGTTTAATTTTCCTATAGCTATTCCTGCTTCTCCACTAAATGAATACAACATATACAAATCTTTATCCTCAAAAATACAGGGGTCTCTTAATTCATTCAGAGGTATGTTTCCATATCGTAGAGTAGCAGAACCAAAATTACTTGGAATAAGTTGTGAACCAGCACCTTCGAATTCATATTGTGGTGGGCATAATTTATGATTAGAAATAACATCCCACTCATCTACATTTTCCGATATTTTCAACTTACAATAGTATATTGATTCAGGTGCATCTCCAACTATAGTGTAGAATATAAAAAGATAATCGTCTTTGATATAAACTGCTGTATGTCTTGAGTTTGGTAAAATGTTGAATATTTCTTTGAATTCACCATCATAGGAATCTGATTGATATATAACAGAATCCTCATTCTTATTTTTAGCGACTGAATAAACTTTATCTTTGTATTTGAACACTCTAAAGTAAAACTCTCCTAAGACTTTATTTTCAGTTTTAAAATTTAATCCATCAGTTGACTTAGCTAGAAATGATTTCTGTCCATTCTCCAAATCTCCATGATAGTACATCAGTATCTCTTCACCCACTATATGCACATCAGGACTAGCAATATGACTCTTACAATTTGTCTGATTAAGTTTCAGAGTTCCGTCTTTGTATATTTTGTAAGGTCCTCTAAGATTTTCTGAATAGGCTAATCTTATATATTTACCAGTGTGGCTGGCGAAATATAAGTAATACTTTCCCAAAGGATTCTCTAACCAATCTGGAACTTTTATAAGACTAGCACCATTAATATTTTTATCAACATCTACAAAGTTATTTCTATCTATTAAAACATTCTTTTTACTTATCGTTATTTCTTGATTGAAACCATAACCCAATAAATCTAAATCAACTGAAAAAGATTTAGATACCTTAGCAATAGAATCTTCTGTGTACATCTTTTTGTAACTTTCTTTATCTCTCATACCTGTTTTTTTGTTGGGTAGATTTATTTTTCCCAAATTTAGTACGTTACATATCTCATCAAAATCTTCAACTAAGTTTTCGTACCTACCAACATAATCTAAATCAAAAGACCTGCCCCTCAAATCATAGTCTATCATTGAATGATTGTTACTCACAAAGTTTTCACTAAATAGAAAAGGATAGGCCATATTTATAGCGTAATATTCAGCTTTATGAAATATCGAACTTGAAGTATATTCATCTATCCATCTGTTGAATCCTTCCTTAGTTAAATCATAACCTTTCTGTCCTTTACCATTTATATTCCAATAAAATCTAGATACAGTAACATCAAATGGATTTCTAACAAATGCAAACTTAAAGTAACTATTGAATACTTCTTCCCCAACTAATTTTCTAACATCCCATAAGTGTGGATGTGGATGTCCATCCCAACAAGACTTATCCTCATTTCTACCAACTGTATCTATATCAGATGAAATTATGTCATCAGGTCCACATATATCTGTTAAAGCAGTTTGTATACTAGTACCGGCAGTCTTTCTTGTTTTCATAAAAATAAATTTATGCTTATGAGATATTATCATATAAATTCAAATCCCCATTTATCCAAACTACAATCTGAAAAGGGATAACCTTTATAAGACTCCATTTTATAAAAATTTTCTATACCTTCCCAATCCTTAGTATTTTTTTCATCTTTCCTGTGTTTTCTACTGAAATAAAATCTTGGTTCTAAGAAATTAAAACCTTCAAATTCAAAAGTATAGTTTTTAATCAAATCATCATCATTTTGTACGCCGTAAATCATAAATTTATCATAATTTGGTGAAAATATTTCTATATTACCACGCTTAACATACTGACTTCCGATACCTAACTCATTTCTTAGTTTTGAACTAATAATAATATCTATATCGTCATTTTCTCTTATACCCATCAAAGCCAATATGCTAGACTGAGTTAAACAATATTCTCTACGATCTAAATCGTTAAGTTGGCTTAAACTTTTTAAATTGTAAAGGGGATTTTTTATTCTGATTTTATTATCATTTTTCCAAGCAACATTGTATATTTTTTCTGTTTCCATATAAAGCGGTATGTATGGTTTACCTTTTATTAATCTGCCAATCATCGCGTAACCTCTATGGTATCCATGTTTCATCAAACCATTGTCAAACTCAACAGGATTATCTCTGTTGAATACTTCTATTTCTTTATCAGTCATCATATCTAAAGACTCATAGTATTCTTTAGTCATGTTTTCCCAACCCAATTTGTGGTGGTCTTCAACATTGTGTCTAAACTCAGCTAACATGCAGTTAAAGTATTGCCAATTATCAGGTTTTAATTCTCTTCTGACTGAATCGATATTACTTTCATCAGAATAGAACTCTACCACATCCCTAACTGTTTTTAGTTGGTCGTTTCTGTTTAATATTTTTTTACTAGGTCCTCCACTAGCGACTTCCATATTCAAAAAATATTCTAAAGAGATTGGTTCAAACTTTTTTTTTACTCCTGTTCTGACTAACATATCCCTACTAAAATTATCCATATAAAACTGATTTTGTGCTTCTTGTCTTTCTTTTGTTTTTGGATGATATAAACTTAATTCTTCTTGTGGTGGTAGGTGTGAATATGTTTTACATCCTGTGATATATTCGTGTAGTGGTCTTGTCCATCGGATATCTTTATGGTTACGAAATACTCTTGCTTGATAATCAGGATAGTTCACCCATCCTTTCTCAGTTACTTTCCATCCCCATCTCTTTACATCTTGAACTGTAAATCCATCAACTGTATTGACACGAGGAATCCAAATCAAATCAACATCATTTATCTGTAGTATTGGTTTTAACTGTTGTAGTAATATATCATTTGGATATTCATCAGCATCTATATGAAATATATAATCACCTGTTGAATTTTCTATAACCGAATTCTTCTGTGCAGCGAAATCCTTTTCCAACTTTCTTTGATAAACTTTAATTGTTTTTTTATCAGAGTATTGTTGAGTCCAACTATCTAGTACAAATTTTACTGCATCATCATCACCATCAACACAGATTACTATCTCATCTTCCTTATCTGTTTTGTGTACTAATATTTCTAATAACTTATTTAGCTCATCAGCTTCATTATGAACTGTGATACCGTAACTAATTTTCATTCTTTAACTCTTCTATGAATTGTGTTGGTAATCTTAAATCTTCTAATGTTACCGTGCTCTTTCTTGCTTTGTCATAATTATAACTTCGGTAAAGTCCATATTTGTTGATGATAGTTCTCATTTTTTTATATGTTGCTCTAGCGTTTGATTCCAATCTTACTCTGTATATTTTTTTCTTTTCATCTACTATCTCTGTTTTGCCGGCCTGTTCTAAAAGATTTTTCATCTGAAGTAAAGTTGGTTGATTAGAAACTTCTAATTGGATTCCATGAACCAAATATTTACTAGAGGGATTTTTAGCTCTATTCAATAGTTTTGGGTCTAATACCAATATTGTTCTTCTGAGTTTTCTACCTTCTTTATTTTCATAGATAAACGAAATAATATCACCTGAAGATACTTTAGTCCAACTATAGGGTAACTTAGCCATTATCTTTTATAATACCCATAGATTTACAAGCTTCCATAAATTCAAACTGACCAAACTTTTCAGAGTTTTCTACATCTAATCTTCTCTCATGTCCGTCATAATTTTCTCTTTCATCTTCAGGTATTTCTACAACTTTAGCATAATGCCAGTACCAATCTGTAAGTTGTCCATCTGGATATATTATACCTTTTTCACCCATGTTAATTACAGATGGAAACCATACGATACCTCTTTCTTCATCCATTATTCTCAAGTCATTCATTAGTTCACTATGATTTTTAGTGTAATCTTCTAGCTTTTCACTATCGAAAGCTAAGTAAGAATTAGATGTCATACCACAATCAAAACACATATAGGATTCAAATGGTTTACCCTCTATTTCTGTTTTTTCTACGAAACAATTATCATATAAATTAGCATCACAAGGACATTTAGTTTTTTCTTCCATCTTACACCTTCTTTAGTTTTGGTAATTTCATTTTTTCTGGCTTTGGACTATCAACCTTTTTCAACTTAGGCAATTTTAAATCAACTTGTTGAGGTTGCTCTTCGAACTTAGGTAGGTATTTGTTTAAAATTTTATGGAACTCCTTAGTCATTTTAGTCATAGAAAAGTTTACTCTATTATACATTGATTGTCTTTTAGCCATAAGGGTATACTTTCTATTCTTCTTAAAAACATCCATCATAACTTTAGAAGCATACTGATAATTTACAGTAAACCATTGTGCACCATCAACCAACATCTCCTTTGGTAAAGCCGATTTGTGTACAGGCGTCATAGTACCTGGCAACAAAACAGAATTATTTTTATTTAAAAAATCTATGTGTCCACTCCAACTTGGAGCGATTACTATTTTTTCGGATAAACTAGCTTCTAATAATGGTCTACCAAACCCTTCACCATGTGTAAAAGTTATGTGTGCTTTTACTTTATTATGATTGTACATTTGGTTCATCTCTTCATCAGTTAGGTTTCCATGTAAAAAATATACAGGTGGTAACTTACCTTTTACTGTAGATTTTATATCGTCTATCTTTTGCTTAATCTCATTTCTATCCATAATAGAAAAGGTAGCACCGCTAGTTTTCATTAAAAGAGCTGGTGGATTTGGTTTATTTTTAAATGTTTCCAAAAACGTTTTGAGTAACATTCCTGTGTCTTTTCTATCTTGTCCTAAATCACCCTGCAACCAATGTCCTGTATACAGAAAAATAAATTTTTCCTTAATATTGTTCATCTCAGTTTTAAGTTCAGAAGACAATTCATTTGTTAGTTTGTAAATATCTGTATCAGCTCCTTCAAATAAAACCTCAATAGGTGAAGTTACTCTTAGTTCGCCAGTTTTTTGTTTTGTTTGTTCATTAATTTCTTCGTAAGAAACTTTTTGAAATATCTCTTTTACAAACTTAGACGGAACAATATTCATATTCATTCTATTCAAACCCTGTACCCACTCTGCTTTTGGTGCTGTGTTCTCAATACCGGCAGTAATACCAATGTTATACTTTGCTATTGGAGTAAACTCATTTGGAACACTAACTTGAATGTGTATCTCGGGTTGTTTAGGTAGTTCGTTTGATTTCAATATTCTCTGTAGAATAGGTAAGTCATTTGGATTATTTTCATCCAATGCATTCATAGGAGTATTACCCCATCTCAAAGAATTTATCTTAATATCAAATTTATCCATCGAAATTAGACTTCTAACTAAGTCTCTAGTATGTGAACCATAACCACTTCGTGTAGCAACTGGTCCTGTAATCAACATTAATGGTTTCATCTATGCCTCAAATTCTCTTATTATATCTTTTGCTCTTTCATGCTGTCCAGAATAGTCACTCAAATCTAAAAACCAACCCTTCTTACCATTTATACCGACTTTAATATGAGCTACTATTAACATCGCCAAATCTCTTGAAGTTAATTTTTTTCTTCTATACTTTTCTAGTACATCTGTTATAAGTTTTTCCATAACTGTTCTCCTAAGCTTCAAACATTGTGAAACGTTTTCTTGGTTTCCATTTTTCAAAAGCGGTGTCCATGTGGTCTATAAATAAGTTTGACATAGCAGTAGCTGACATCATAGCATCATCACTCATTACAAACTCATAACCCATCATACCACATTTGTCTCTTTCTTCCTTACCCATATCGTACCACTCTTTCATAGCATTAGCGAAGTCTTCGAATCGAGGCCTATCATCAAAAATATATGGTGTAGGTATTGAACCTTGTAAACTACGATTAGATGGCCAAACTGGTTTAGCCCATTCACCCCAAGTTAAATCAGAATTATCTTTCCATTTGAACTCATCATGTAAAGAATGAACCCAACTATAATCTTGGTAAGTCAACAATTTATCTTTGTATCTAAATCCACATTGGTCTTGCAATCCACCTGTAACTGTGACTGATATTGGTGTCCCACACATCAGAGCCTCACAGGTTCCTAGTCCAAATCCTTCGTTAGATGCCATATTAATCTGTATATCAGCTATGTTGTAGAGATAACGTAAACCTTTATCGTCTAATTTTTTATGAGAAAATATTACATCATAATTTGGACAAACATTCTTAACTACTTCTGGTAAATCTGTACCATTTTCATCTCTTGGTTGTGTGTGCATTACTAATGCACACTTCTCAGCTTTTTCTTTTGGTAACATATCGCAAAAAGTTTTGAATGCCATTATAACATCACCAGGTAACTTTCTCCGAATATTTCTATTATTCCAAAACACAATAAAGTCGTACTTTTTTCCACTTGTTAGATTTCTTCTGAATTGTAGTAAATCACCCCACTCTTTATGAGATTTATTGATTGGATAGAAATTTTTCTCATTGATTCCATGAGGTACATAAGTATTATCCCAATCTGTTCTCGGTTTAATCTGACAAACATTATCCACAATATTAACTGTTTGTTTAGATATGTTCATAATCAAATCACAAGACTCATAGAATGGTTCGTTCCATTTCGGATAAGGTAAATCATCCCAAATATTTGATACAACCATCCCCAAAATCTTGGGTCTGTATAATGTAGTATAGCATCAATGCCGTTTTCAATTTGTTGGATTTGCCTAACTATCTCAGGACTTCCATATCCACTAACAGGAAAAATTTTCAGATATGCATCTTTTATTCCGGTGTCTTTACGAACTGACTCTGACATATCAACTATCTTACCTTCATCAGGATGTTTTATAGCACCACCTACTTGAACCCAATCATAATGATTCACAGTTCCTAAAACAAATTCTCTAGACATAGTGCCTACACCAGATGACATCCTTAAATCATCTGACAATAACAGAATTTTTTTCTTAGCCATTTATTACCCCTCTAGCACTATTCTTAACTGGAAAATACTTTTTTAAAACTGATAACTTATCGTGATAATCAGCAATAATTTCCAACTCTTTCTCTATTGTATCCATAATATCAGGATGTTCTGCTACACCGACAGCCTTTTCAAGTAAAATCTCAATATTGACTCTGTGTTTTTCTATGTGAGCTTTAAAATGAAGCTCGCTTGCTTTAATTAATTCACTTCTCATAATGCACTTCCACTTGGTTTTAGATTTTTCCATTCATTGATTTGATTTCTAAAATCTTCATTGTGAACATATAAATCCATTGAACGATTGATTAATTTTTGTAAAGTAAAGTTATCATCTAAATTGCTTATTTTGAATTTTTTATATAGATTGTCCAATAACTTTACGGATGTCAACTTTAACATTAAATTCCTCCGTATATACATATATAAGTATATAAGAACTAACTTATTATTACATATTTTTTTTCTTTTTTCTTAGCTTCTTTCAAAGCGCTCTCTGTTCCCTTTGATATGATATTCTTTGGTATGAATGCTACAACTACATCTGAATATTCAACTAAATCCTTATTTCGACTATGGTAATGCCAAACAGCATAGGGTTTGCCATAATTAAAACTCTCTAACACACAATGTTGATTATACTGATAATGAACAGGTGGAAATTCTGAATAGTTTAAATCAAATTCTAAAGCATACTTCTTAGCATATCCATCAGCCCCATCTCTTTGTCCACCACTAACAATTTCTAATTTTTCTTTATACTTTTCTTTAAGTTTAAATACAAATTCTTGTATTCTTTTTTTATTAGTGTACTTCCTACTTCCTATTATCGCTACTTTCATAGTCATTCCTTTTTTGTCTTTTAGGTGGTTTTTCAGAAGTACAGAACTTAGCACACTTGTGAAATTCATCAAGTCCATTCAATAAGTTTTCTTTTTTATCATATAAGTATTGAAATCTTATTTGTCCTGAATTATTGTTTTGATTGTTTCTAATCAAATCAAACCAAATAAATTCACCAAAGCTAAGCTTATCGCCGACTTTAATTTTAGTTTTGAAATGTAAGTTTGATTCGTAATCTACTAAAAATCTTTTTATATCTTCATTTGATACATCCCCATCCGCATACCACAAAGTAAGATAATATGTCACAGAGTCTTTATGTATTTCTTCCAATTTATCTATAACATGCGCTTCATATGGTTCATTAATAAAGTCTGAAAGATTCATTCTCAAATTTATTTTCATTTACTTAACTCCTGCATCACAAAATTCAGTTTGATTAAATTCACAAAACCTACAGTTTTTCTTAGATGCTTCTTTTCTATAAATATGTTCTGTGTTATATTCTCCATCAGATTTAAATGATTCTTTCATAAATTGGTCTAATCTATTTATCACTTGATTGATAGATGGTTTACCATTAGCAGGTGTAAACTTCTGTACTCTTTTTTGAGGAAAATCTAAATTCTCATATAGCTTTCTTTTTACAATAAAATACTCAACCTCAATTTTATCCATAGGATGATTATATTGTTTGGAATAAAATTGTTTATATAAAAGTAGCTGGTCTGTTTTGTTCTTATCAGCTTTCATATATTTATTCCACCCCATAGTAGAAGTCTTTCGTATCTCTGATAACAACATCAATATAACCTATAAACTTTATATTGTTTGGCATATCGTAATCTATAGGCACCTCTATCCCAATCAACTCATAACCTTTCTTACTAAAGTATTGAGCTCGTTTTTTTCTAATAAATTTTAATATCTCAACTCCATGTCCGTAAAACTCAACCATATCTTTTTCTGTACAAAACATTTCACCACCATTGGTTTTCAGAACTTCCTCAAAGTTTCTCTTCATTCTGGTAAGCAACATATCTTCGAGCGGTAGTTGTTCTGCTTGTTTAGCAGTGTCATTATACATTACGGTGAGAAAGGTTTGTATGACTTCGTGCATTGATGTTCCGAACAAAGTATGAATGTTATCTGAGTACTCTCTCTGTCCATCTATGTAGGCAGTTTTCCATCTATGAGGACATTGAGCCCACATAGAATATTGACTGTAACTTATTTTATTCATAGACTCCACTTTTTATCATCTTTATAATCTTTATCTTTTTTACCCTCATACAACCATCTTATGTACCAACGGATTCTAGCACCAAGTTCCATATCATTTGGGTATTTGTCTACCATGTCTCTTACGATTTTTATCGGTTGTTTCATCACTTGCCCCACTTACCATTCTTAACTATAGTGGCCATAATACCATAATTACTCACATCTAAATAAGCGTCTTCCATTGGTTCATCTACAGCAGATTCTCTCTTACTCATCAACATATTTTTCAATCTCTGAATCTTATCATTCATACGAAACCATAAACCAGTTAAGGCTAGATGAGTTTCCTCTGGTGTTTGTAATTGTGTACCAACTGAAATATTACCAGGACCATAATCATGTTGTTTATGTAGGAACAACTCATATTGTTCTCTTTGTAATTTACGAAACTCAGCCGTCATTTGTGGCCATTCTTTTTCCATCATAGTTACAATATCACTATCTTTTTTACTTTCGTACTGATTTACATATTTCTTTTTTGTTTTAGATTCTTTTATAGTTTTCATTATAACACTCCAATTTACATCTAAAGCTACGAACTTTTGCGTTCAAAGTCAAGCTTTTTTATTTTTCTTTTGATTTTTTTATTCAGATAGTATACATAAATATGCTTGGCTTTTCTCTTCTTAAAAAAAATATTTGGGTCTCCTTCATCATATCTTCTTTTCAGCTCCCTACCATAAGGTCTTAACTTTTGGTTTAGAGATCTTGTGTGCATTTCTCTACCATCCACCATCAAAACTCTACCCTCACCTGTTTCGCCTAAATATTCAAAATTACTGGCTTTGTAAATAGTGCCTGAATGCCCATAGTGTTGGTCGGCAAAAGATACGATTACTTCCAAGTCTGTATTCTGTTTGAGCCACCTCAAAGTTTTACCAATAAAATAACTTTCTGTATTTTTTGGTGTATCGTCAATACACACCAGCCTTCTCAACTCCATACATCGATTTGGATTGATTGGATTATATTTAGCTGCTGTATGAGGCATTGATGGCATAGCATATAACATAGCACCTATCATTTTGGGTAATCCAAAGTTACCATCTGTATATAAACCAAAGTGATGATAAGATTGAATACCGTTTATATTATGAGAGTAATGATGTTTTTCAATGAAAGATGTTAATGCTTTTCTATTTATGCATTCAACTGTAAAATCAGTTACAGACACTATATAAGACCGAGCTTTCTAACTTCTTTTTCTTCGACACCATATCTGAGTAATATATCACCTAGTTCAGCTTGCCCACCATGTGAAATATCATACATCTCCACAGCATCATTAGCTTCTCTCATACTACATTGTAGATGCTTAGCTACTATTTCGTAAACCCATTTAGGATACTTCATTTTTTTATCTCCTTTGACATATCTTAACCATTGTTTCTTTTTTGGTAAGACACTTGTGTAAACTTTATATAAATTTTTTGGTTCTAATGGATATTTCTGAACTTCATTGACTAAATCTATCCAATCAGACTTCATTGACAAAAACCTATTTATCATATAGTTCGACCAAGACTTCTTATCCTCATCCGAAATTTCATCCCAATAGTTAGGATTCTGTACAGATGTTACTTGATTTACATGATCGAATAAACTTTTCTTTTTAACTGTCATTATTAGGCATCATCTTATCTGGAACTTTACCACAATTTCCACAGGCAAATATTTCGATTGGTATCATAGCTTCTTGTCCTGTTGGTGACATTAAAGGTGATAATCTTCTGATGAAATATGATTTAATGAAAGTATAATTTCCACATTCATCACAGACTAACGATTCAGTATCTTCTAAGTTTATTTGTTGTTGTGGTTGTTTTATTGGCTTCATTGGTTTTGTACTCATTTTATTACTCCTAATAATTCTATTATCATAGCCATAGCATTAATTTCTTTATCAACTACCTGACTATCTGATAACTGATACTTAGCAATAATCAATATACACTCAGCTATATGACCTGTACCATACGAATCAACCTCATCATACATTAATTTGTATAGTTCAGCAAAATCTGTTACTTGACTATCAGCTAGTAACTTTCTCACACCTTTGAAAGCATCTTTTTTATTCTGTGTTTTTATTATTTCTAATAACTTCATCTTATAGTCGCTTTCAACCAAAGATTGTTTGTCTACAACTAACATACCATCAACACATTGTCTTTGACAAGAGTTTATTACTCTACGAATATCAGGATAACCAGCGTTTACCAAACCAGCAACATCATCCATTTTGGAAGCAACACCTTCTTCATTCAATATATTGTGTATGTGTAGAGCAACTTCCTTCTTCGATGGTGGTATAACCTGAAATGATTGACAACGACTTTGTATTGGGTCGATAATTCTTTCTACAAAGTTACAAGTCAGTATAAATCTACAGTGTTTAGAAAAAGTCTCCATAAGGTTACGCAGAGCGGCTTGTGCGTTGGGTGTGATGTAATCACATTCATCTAAGATTATTATCTTATAATCTTTGAAACCCATAGTAGAAGCGAATCCACGAACTTTATTACGAACTGTATC
>LULO01000376.1_pt1 | contig 30160 bp, 35 predicted proteins | sample 728121 | NCBI WGS metagenome assembly LULO01 (sample SAMN03860287, study PRJNA289734) | marine metagenome | biome: seawater column; feature: ocean; material: water; isolation source: Red Sea water column Station 149 - depth 50m | place: Saudi Arabia: Red Sea | collected 2011-10-15 | depth 50 m | reverse complement strand
CAGCATATGAAAGGGAAAAATGACATTTATACCGCAAAATAGTTACTCTAAAGATGATTTGATAGCGTGTGCAAATGGAGAGTTATTCACTAAGCCTGGAGACGGAAGATTACCATCAGATCAAATGTTAATGTTTGATGAAATATCAAATATTGATGATTACAGCGGAACTTACAAAAAAGGTTCAATAAGTGCGCATTTGAATATTAATCCTGATTTATGGTTTTTCAAATGCCACTTTAAAACTGATCCTGTAATGCCTGGTTGTTTAGGGCTAGATGCAATGTGGCAGCTTTTAGGATTTTATTTGTTATGGTCTGGGCTTCCTGGCATTGGAAGAGCCTTAGGTGCTGATAATGTAAAATTTTTTGGTCAAGTTTTACCAAATGCGAAAGAGGTAACATATAAAATTGATATCAAAAGAATTATTAATAGAGGTGCAATAGTTGGCCTTGCTGATGGTGAGATGTTTGTCGATGACAAAAAAATATATACTGCAGAGAAACTTAAGGTAGGATTATTTAAGGATCCGAGTAATTTTTAATGAAAAACGTAGTTGTAACTGGTCTTGGAATTAAATCTTGTATTGGAAATACATATGATGAAGTTCTATTAAGCCTAAAGAATGGATCGTCAGGAATTTCATTCAATGATGTGTATTCAGAGATGGGATTTAGAAGCTGTGTATCTGGTTCAATTAACATCAATTTAGCAGATTATATTGACAGAAAATTACTAAGATTTATGGGTGAATCTGCTGGGTATTCATATCTAGCTACAAAAGATGCTCTTGATATGGCAGGCATAAATGAGGAGGATTTAGATTCTCCTAGAATTGGTATAGTTGCTGGGTCAGGAGGATCATCAACAAGGATAATGGTTGAAAATGGAGATATAGCAAGAGATAGAGGACCAAAGAGGATTGGTCCATATGGTGTTACTAGAAGTATGTCTAGCTCTATTTCAGCAATTATTTCAACTGCTTTTAAATTGAAAGGAATCAATTATTCAATCTCATCAGCTTGTGCCACCAGCGCACATTGTATAGGCCACGCTGCTGATCTTATAAAGAGTGGTCAGCAAGATATTGTAATTGCAGGTGGAAGTGACGACGAACATTGGAGTTCTTCTTGTCTTTTTGACGCAATGGGTGCTCTATCGTCAAACTTTAATTCATCTCCAGAAACTGCTTCAAGACCATATGATGTAAATAGAGATGGCTTTGTTATTGCTGGTGGAGCAGGAATGGTTATTTTAGAAGATGAGGAACATGCAAAAAAACGAGGTGCAAATATACTAGCTAAGATATCAGGTTATTATGCAAACTCTGACGGTTATGACATGGTTGCTCCATCTGGTGAAGGTGCTGCTCGCTGCATGAAAGGCGCAATGAAGGATGCTGGATTAGAAATAGATTACATCAATACTCACGGTACAAGTACTCCGGTGGGTGATGTTGCTGAGTTAAAGGCTATTAATGAAGTATTCTCTTCTAATTCGCCAGCAATTAGCTCTACAAAATCAATGACCGGGCATTCTTTGGGAGCCACAGGGGCTCATGAGGCAATTTATTCAATAATGATGATAAATAATGGTTTTATTGCTCCAACAATAAATGTAGATGAATTGTGTGATGAGGCAAAAGATTTAGATATTGTTACTGAAACAAGAGATTGTGAGATAAATAATGTACTTAGCAACTCATTTGGATTTGGCGGAACAAATGCTAGTCTTGTTCTAAGCAAATTTTAGTAAAGAGTTAATAAAGATTCCTTTGTATAGGGTATTAGCTCATCAAATCTACCTTCTTTCATCTTAATTACCCAATTTGGATCTGATATTAAAGCTCTTCCAACTGCTATTAATTCATATTTGTTACTTGAAATATCTTCGATAGCCTTATCTATGCTTGTTGGATTTGCTGGAGCCATCATATCTATAAAATCAGAATCTAATCCAACACTTCCAACCCCAATGGTTGTTATATCAGATATCTTTTTAGTCCAATATGCGAGATTCTCTTTTGAATCAGGAAACTCACTTTCCCAAAATCTTCTCATACTTGAATGAAGGTAATCTAAACCTGCATTAACAGGAGGCATAATGACTTTTTCTAATTCATCTGGTGTTTGAGCAAGCTTTGCATCAAAGTCATGTTGTTTCCACTGTGAAAATCTTAATCCAACAATAAAGTTATTCGTCACTCTTGATCTAATTGCTTCAACAATTTCTTTAACAAAATTTGATCTTTTTTCTATTGAACCACCATAAATATCTTCTCTTATATTTGTTCCTTCCCAAAAAAAATTATCAATTAGGTATCCATGAGCTCCATGTATCTCCACTCCATCAAAACCAAGATTCTCACAAATTTCAGCATCAGAAGCATATGCCTCTATAGCTTCTTTTACATCATCAGCAGTCATTTCGTGAGCAACTTTTTTTCCTGGCTTAACGAGGCCAGAGGCTGTATATCCAGGTACATCTGGATCTGGTCCCATACCCAGCTTCCTGAAACCTCCACAATGCCATAACTGAGCAATTACAGATCCATTATTTTCTTTAATTCCGCTTATAACTTTTTTCCAACCATCCCTTGCTTCTTCAGAGTCTAATCTCGGTACATTAGGATATGCACTTGAAGATTTATGACTTAATTCAATTCCTTCCGTTATAATTAACCCGACCTCACCCTTTGCTCTTCTTTCATAGTATTTTGCAACTTCTTCAGTCGGAATACCTCCTGGTGATTGATTTCTGGTCATTGGAGCCATAACAATTCTATTCCTCATTTCACAATTTTTAAGTTTGAATGGTTCAAATAGCATTGTTAATTATCCTTAAATTTTGACTTTCTCCATGGGAAAAAATTTGGTAAATCTTCAGAAACTTTGTTGCTAAATTTAGGTTTTCTTTTTTCTAAAAATGACATGACACCCTCTTTGGCATCATCTGACACTCCCCTCGAATCGATAAGCTTGCTTTCCATAATATGAGCTTCTTCTGGATCTATTTCAGATGAGTAACTCCAGAGCATATGCCTAGTCATAGCTACAGAGACTTGAGATGAGTTTTCTATCATTTTTTTAGCTAACTCAATGGCCACATCGATAATGTTTTCATCGTCGTCAATAAGATAATTTATTAATCCTATTTTCGATCCCTCCTCAGCAGATATAAGATCACCTGAGTAGCAAAGCTCGAGTGACTTTGAAATACCAACTAGCTTTGGCAGGAACCAGCTTGCACATCCATCAGGAACAATGCCTCTTCTTGCAAAAACAAATCCATATCTTGCTGATTTTTTAGCAATTCTTATATCAGCAGGAAGCTGCATTGTAGCTCCAACTCCCACAGCGTCACCATTACATGCTGCAATAACAGGCTTCAATGAGTTATAAATTCTAAGAACTAAAATACCGCCTGCATCTCTTCTAAAATCTTCTTCAAATTCGCCTCTTGTATCAAAATTTTTATCAAAAGTTTTGTCACCAGCTGAAAGATCAGCACCAGCACAAAAAGCTCTACCAGCTCCAGAAAGTATAATTGCTTTTAAATTATCATTTCTGTCGACTTCATCAAATGCATCCATAATATCTTCTAACATTTGCATGTTAAATGCATTTAATTTTTCTGGTCTGTTTAGCTTAAGAACTGCTATAGAATCAATCTCTTGAAGAGTTATTGTTTTATATTCTTTTATCAAGATTGATTTTAAAAAGGAATATCGTCGTCTGTGAGACCAGGACCACTATCATCCTCAGGGAACGGTGTATCTGAAGAACTATTATCTTGCATAGATGAATCACTTGATCCTCGTGAGCCAAGCATAGTAAGTTGATTACCTAAAACCTCTGTTGTCCATCTATCATTGCCATCCTTGTCTTGCCATTTTCTAGTTTGAATTTTTCCTTCAACATAAACACTGGAGCCTTTATCAAGATATTTTTCAGCAATTTCAGCAAGGTTTCCAAAAAAAACTACTCTGTGCCATTCAGTTTTATCTCTGTTTTCTCCACTTTCCTTATCTTTCCAAGATTCTGTAGTTGCAATTGAAAGGTTTGCTACAGCAGTTTGAGTCGCTGTATACCTCATTTCAGGTTTTTGGCCTAAATTACCTACTAAAATTACTTTATTTACTCCTCTGCTCATATTTACCTCTTATAATATGTTAAAAGTTTAACCTAATTTAATTTTTTCATCACGAAGTTTTTTTTCATATGGATAGTATTTATATCAAAGGTGCCAGGACGCATAATTTAAAAAACATAAGTCTTGAGATCCCAAGAAATAAAATCATTGTAATAACTGGTTTGTCTGGGTCTGGAAAGTCATCACTCGCTTTTGATACTCTTTATGCAGAAGGTCAGCGCAGATATGTAGAGTCTCTATCAACCTATGCTAGAAGATTCCTATCAATGATGGAAAAACCTGACGTCGATCAAATTGAAGGTTTATCACCGGCTATATCAATTGAACAAAAAGCAACTTCTCATAACCCAAGATCAACAGTTGGAACTGTTACGGAAGTATATGATTATTTAAGATTACTATTTTCAAGAATTGGTACACCGGTTTGTCCAGATCATGGTGAAGAGTTAAAAGCAAAAACAGTCTCAGAAATTTGTGATGAAATTCTTAAAATAAAAGAGAATACAAAAATCATGCTCCTTGCTCCAGTTGTTAGAGGGAAAAAAGGCGAACATCTGGGAATATATGAAGAATTACGAAAGAGTGGATATGTTCGTGTAAAAGTAAATGGAACAGTATATCCAATGGAAGAATTTCCAGACCTAGATAAAAACAAAAAACATGATATTGCAGCAGTAATGGATAGATTGGTAATTAAAAAGAGTGATGATATAAGATCAAGAATATCAGAATCTATAGAAACCTCTTTACTGCTATCTGAAGGCCTTATTGAGGTTGAAAATATGGACGAAAATGAGATAACTCTATATTCGTCTAACTTTTCATGTTCTCAATGTGGTTATGCTGTTCCAGAACTTGAGCCGAGAATGTTTTCGTTTAACAATCCATATGGTGCTTGTACAAAATGTGATGGACTAGGAGTAATTCAATTCTTCAATGAAAAAAGACTTATTCAAGATGATGAGGTCTCAATAGCAAACGGAGCAATAAAGGGTTGGACTAGAAGAAATAGATTTTATTATTATCAATTAAGATGCCTTGCAAATCATTACGACTTTACTCTAACGACAAAATGGAAAGACTATCCTCAAAAAATTAAAGATATCATCTTGTGGGGTACCAAAGAAAAGATTGATTTCTCACATCGCTTTAGGAGTGGCAGCAGAATAGTTAGGAAACATCGTTTTGAAGGAATAATTCCAAGTACAGAAAGGCGTTTCAAGGAAACAGATTCTGAATACATCAGAAATGAATTAGCAAAATTAATGTCTGAAAGTTCTTGTGATGAATGTTCAGGATCAAGACTAAATAACTATTCACGCAACGTTTTCATAAATAAAACACAAATACATAAAATCACCAGCATGAGGATAAATGACTCTCTTAAATTCATTAAAGGTATGAATCTAACTGGGGCTAAGAAAAAAATTGCTGAAAAAATTCTAAAAGAAATAGTTGATAGATTAACTTTTCTTGAAGATGTTGGCCTTAATTATTTGACTCTCGATAGAAGTGCTGAGACGTTATCAGGTGGTGAAGCACAAAGAATAAGATTAGCTAGCCAAATAGGATCAGGTCTTGTAGGTGTAACTTATGTTCTAGATGAGCCCTCTATTGGATTACATCAAAGAGATAATGCAAAACTTATAAAAACACTCAAAAATCTAAAAGAATTAGGAAATACTGTAATCGTAGTTGAGCATGACGAGGAAGCAATACGGTCAGCCGATCATATAATAGATATTGGACCAGGAGCTGGAGTTCATGGAGGAAAGATCTGTGCTCAGGGTGATATCAAAGATATTTTAAAAAATAAAGACTCAATAACAGCCAAGTACTTATCAGGTAAAAGAGAAATTAAAGTTCCAAAAAAAAGAGCTAAGATCAATTCCAAAAAAATTACAATCATCAATGCCCACGAAAATAATCTTAGTAATGTAAATATCGATATACCAGTAGGATTATTTACCTGTGTAACCGGTGTGTCTGGTTCAGGAAAATCATCACTTATCAATCAAACATTATTACCTATTAGTTCATTTTTACTTAATAAAGCAAAGCTATCAAAAGAGGTTAAATGTGAAAAAATAGAAGGTCTGGATCATTTAGATAAGGTAATAAATATTGATCAGTCACCAATAGGAAGAACTCCAAGGTCAAATCCAGCAACTTATACTGGATTATTTTCACATATCCGTGATCTTCTATCACAAACAGTCGAAGCTAGATCAAGAGGATATAAGCCAGGAAGATTTAGTTTTAATGTTAAAGGTGGAAGATGTGAGGCTTGTCAGGGTGATGGAATGATCAAAGTAGAAATGCATTTTCTCGCAGATGTTTATGTAAAGTGCGACATTTGTGATGGTAATAGATACAACGATCAAACCCTTGAAGTAAAATTTAAAGAAAAAAATATAAGTGATATTCTTAATATGACTGTTGAAGATGCTTTAGAGTTTTTTGATGCACATCCCTCAATTAAAAATAAATTGATAACATTAAATGACGTAGGTCTGGGATATATAACGCTAGGTCAATCTGCATTGACTCTTTCTGGAGGAGAAGCTCAAAGAATCAAGCTTGCTAAAGAATTATCTAAAAGAAGTACGGGTAAAACTTTGTTTATATTAGATGAACCAACAACTGGGTTACATTTTGCAGACATTGAGCTACTTTTGAATGTTTTAAATAGACTTAAAGATCAGGGCAATACCGTTGTTGTTATTGAGCATAATCTTGACGTAATTAAGACAGCTGACTGGATTATCGATCTTGGTCCAGAGGGCGGCAGTGACGGTGGCAGGATTGTAGCTGAAGGAACTCCTGAAGAAGTTTCAAAAGTGAAAGAATCTTTTACCGGAAAATTTTTAAAGCCAATTTTATCTTAAGCAGCTGATTCTTCTTCTGGATTAGTTTGATCCAAGTCATCAGAATCTAAAACTCTGTCAACAAGCTCGATATATGCCATATCTGCTTTATCTCCTGCCCTGAAACCTGCTTTGACAATTCTGGTATATCCACCATTTCGATCTTTTGAGTTTACTGCAACTTCACTAAATAGCTTTGCTACAGCGCTATCAGATCTTAACTTGTTGAAAGCATGTCTTCTATTAGCAACAGAGTCATCTTTTGCTCTAGTAATAAGAGGCTCTATGAATTTTCTGAGCTCTTTTGCCTTTGGAAGTGTTGTCTTAATAATCTCTTGTTCAATTAAGGCAATTGCAAGATTTTTAAATAAAGCCTTTCTGTGGGCTGAATTTCTATTAAGTTTTCTTCCAGATTTTCTATGTCTCATTTTTTATCCTACTGGAGGCCAGTTTTCTACATTCATTCCAAGAGATAATTCTTTTGATGCTAAAACATCTTTGATCTCATTTAATGATTTCTTTCCTAAATTTGGAGTCTTAAGCAAATCGAATTCTGATCTATGAATAAGATCACCAATTAAAAATATGCTTTCTGCTTTCAAACAATTTGTAGATCTAACTGTGAGCTCAAGTTCTTCAATTGATCTAAGAAGGATTGGATCAAAATCATTTTGATCTTTCTTGGCTTCCTGTTCTGCAATAGCATCTAAATCAACAAAAGCACTTAGTTGCTGTTGGAGAATTGTTGCTGAATGCTCAATAGCCATTTTTGGATCAAGCGTTCCATCCGTTTCTAATTCAACGACTAGTTTGTCTAAATCAGTTCTTTTGCCAAATCTAGCATTATCAACAGTATAAGATACTCTTCTTACAGGACTATATGAGGCATCTACTTTAAGAGCACCTACAACCCTGTCTTCATCATCTCTCAAATCAGCTGGCTCATATCCTCTTCCAGTTTTTACGGTAAGAGTCATTTTTAAACTAACCTTGTCTACAATAGTAGCTACGTGAAAGTCTTGGTCAACTAATTCAACATTTCCAGGAGCATCAAAAGAAGAAGCAAGAACATCACATGGACCGGCTCCGGGCATTGAAGATAAAAGAATTCTTCTAAGGGCATTACCTAAAGTATGGCCAAAACCTCTCTCGAGAGGTTCTAAAGTTACTTTTGATAAAGTTGGTGACACGTCATCAACTTGTATCTCAGTAGGTACTAGTAAATCAATTACTGATGTTTGCATAATATTCTCCGCCTTTATGTTATTTTGAGTAAAGCTCAACAATAAGATTTTCGTTAATTTCTGTACTTAAATCAGTTCTATCTGGAACCGATTTAAATACCCCTTTTAAATTTTGTTCATCTACTTCCAACCAATCACAATCTTCTCTTGTAGATGCTATTTTTAATGCAGCTGCAATTCTTAAATGGCCTTTTTTTGACTCTCTTACTTCAATTTCGTCACCAGCTTGAACTTGATATGATGGAATATTAACAACCTTACCATTTACCATGAAAGCTTTATGAGAAACCATTTGTCTTGCCTCTGCTCTCGTTGATCCAAAACCCATTCTGTATACAACGTTATCAAGTCTTTTTTCTAAGAGGGATAGCAGATTTTCACCTGTGTTGCCTTTTGAAGATGCAGCTTTTTTGTAATAGTTTCTAAATTGTTTTTCCAAAACACCATACATTCTTCTAACTTTTTGTTTTTCTCTTAATTGAAGCCCATAGTCAGATAGTCTTCCTCTTCTCGCTCCATGAACACCTGGTTGAGTATCCATATTACATTTTGATTCAATTGCTCTAACCCCACTCTTCAAATAAAGATCTGTGCCTTCTCTTCTCGATAATCTTAATGATGGTCCTCTATATCTAGCCATTTGTATCTCCGTTAAACTCTTCGTTTTTTAGATGGTCTACAACCATTGTGAGGCAATGGTGTAACATCAGTAATACTTTTAATCTTAAGTCCACATGCATTTAAAGACCTTATAGCAGACTCTCTTCCTCCACCAGGACCTTTTACTTTTACATCTAAATTTATCATTCCAAATTCTTTTGCTGCATTTCCAGCCTTATCGGCTGCAATTTGGGCAGCGAAAGGTGTGCTTTTTCTTGAGCCTTTAAAACCACTCCCACCTGAAGTTGCCCAACATATTGTATTTCCCTGTTTGTCAGTAATAGTAACAATTGTATTATTGAAAGATGAGTGGATATGAGCCACTCCATCTGTTACAACTTTTTTATTTTTTTTACCTTTTGCTGCCATATTTAACCTCTCATCGGCTTTTTAGGGCCTTTTCTTGTTCTAGCATTATTTTTTGTATTTTGACCTCTAGTTGGAAGTTTTCTTCTATGTCTTATTCCTCTATAACTAGCCAAATCCTGTAATCTTTTGATGTTTGTACTTATATTTCTTCTCAAATCACCCTCAACAACATAAGTTGACACTGCATTTCTTATGCTTTCAATTTCATCTTCAGACAAGTCTGAGATTTTTCTTGTATAGTCTATCTTGAGATCAAGACATATGTTTTGAGCTGTTTTTCTTCCTATACCAAATATGTGAGTTAATGAAATCTCAACGTGCTTATTTTCTGGAATGTTTACTCCTGCTATCCTTGCCATAGTTTAACCTTGCCTCTGTTTATGTTTAGGGTCTGAGCTGCAGATTACATACAAAACGCCCTTTCTTCTTACAATTTTGCAATTTCTACAGATTTTCTTTACTGATGCTTTAACTTTCATACTACCTTCTATAATTTTTGATATTTGCTTTTTTCATTAACGATGCGTATTGAGATGACATCATGTGTGACTGAACCTGAGCCATAAAGTCCATCAACACAACAACAATAATCAGAACAGATGTTCCTCCAACTGAAATAGTAGGTGAAATGCCTGCAAAATTAATGAGTGCCAATGGTAATAAACAAATTAGAGTTAAATAAATTGCTCCAAATACAGTAAGTCTTGCTAAAACTGAGTCAATATAATTAGCTGTTTGTTCTCCTGGTCTTATACCTGCGATATATGCACCAGATCTCTTAAGATTATCTGAAACATCTTTTGTATTAAATGTTAGAGCCAACCAAATAAAACAGAAGCTTATGATTAGGCCTGCAAAAACTAATATATAAAGAGGTTGTCCAGGATTTAAAGCCAATGAGAAACTTTGTAAAAAACTTAAGGACTCATTCTCACCAAACCATGTTGATAAAGATGCAGGAAATAGCAGGAAGGTGCTTGCAAATATTGCTGGAATAACACCTGCCATATTTACTTTAAAGGGTAAACTTCCTTGTTGTCTTTGTGCATAGTTAACTGTTATTCTTCTTTGACCCCTCTCAATAAAAACAACTACTGCAATTACTGCCATAGATAATAATCCTATGCCTATGAGTAATAAAATACTGAGATCGCCTTGTCTTGACTGCTCTAAAGCCTGTCCTATTGCTCCTGGTATGCCAGTTAAAATACTTGTCGCAATGATTATTGAAATACCGTTACCAATTCCTCTCTCAGAAACTTGTTCACCCAACCACATAAGGAACATAGTCCCTGCTACAACAGAAAATACAGCAGATACATAGAAGGACGGTCCAGGTACATATGCAAGACCGCTTGCAGATAAAGTTACTGCCAGTGCGGATGCCTGGATAAATGCCAACACAGCTGTTCCGTATCTTGTGTATTGAGTAATTGCATTTCTTCCAGCTTGCCCATCTTTCTTTAATTCTTGAAGGTAAGGAATAGAATTAGAAAAAAGCTGCATGATAATCGCAGACGAAATATAAGGAACAACGTTAAGAGCAAATATACTCATCCTTTCCAGTGCTCCACCAGAAAACAAATTAAACATTTCAATGATAGTTCCCTGATTTTGTTCAAAAAGAGCAGCAAGTCTGTCAGGATCTATGCCAGGTATTGGGATATGAGTTCCAATTCTATATACAAGAATTGCAATAAAAACGAATCTTAACCGTTTCCAAAGATCACTCATGTTGTTTCCTTGATCAACCATAACTATTCAGAATCCTCTTTCTTTGATTGAGTTTTCGGTTTATCGTTCCTTGTTGAGGCAGCAACAATTTTGCCTCCAGCTTTTTCAATAGAAGCCTTTGCACCTTTTGTTAATGGGATGCCTTGCACTGTAATCTTTGATTCAATTTCAGTATTACCAAAAATTTTTACTTTTTTGACTGATTTAGCAATCAGTTTATTGTCTTTTAGTGTTTGTAAGCTAACTACTTTCATTCCTTCTAAGTTTTTGATGTTAACCTCTTTAAAAGAATTGTTAACTCTGGATGTAAAACCAAATTTGGGTAACCTCATTTGAAGCGGCATTTGTCCACCTTCAAATCCAAGTCTTACGTTACCACCAGATCTAGATTTCTGACCTTTATGACCTCTTCCAGCAGTTTTACCAGTTCCTGAACCAATACCCCTACCAACTCTTTTTCTGTTCTGAGCTGTTCCAGTATTCGAAAGAGTATTTAAGTTCATATTATTTGTAGCTTCTTCACTCATCTTAATTCTCAATAATTTCTAACATATCTGAAATCTTGTTTATCATCCCTCTATTGCTTGGAGTATCTAGAACTGTGACAGTCTGGTTAAGTTTTTTTATGCCAAGACCTTTTATGCACAATTTGTGATTTTTCATCCGCCCTATTCCACTTTTTACAAGCTTTATTGTTATAGTCTCTGCTTTACTCATGATATTTCTTCTACTTTCTTACCTCTTCTTGAGGCTACTGTCTCAGGTGACTCCATTGAACTTAATGCATTAATTGTTGCTCTAACCACATTAACTGGATTTGTAGATCCATAACATTTGGCAAGAACATTTTGAACACCTGCTAACTCAAGTACAGCTCTCATAGCACCACCAGCAATAATCCCTGTACCTTCAGAAGCTGGTTGCATATATACGTTAGCAGAGCCATGTTTTGCTTTTATTGGATACCATAAAGTAGTGTTGTTTAACTCAACTTCTACCATACTTCTTCTAGCATTTTCCATGGCTTTCTGAATAGCTATAGGAACTTCTTTAGCTTTACCTCTTCCAAATCCAACTCTGCCATTACCATCACCAACAACTGTTAGCGCAGTGAATCCAAAAATTCTTCCACCTTTCACAACTTTTGCGACTCTATTAACCTGGACTAATTTTTCTTCTAAGGCATCAACCTGTTGATTAGTCATTGTGTTTTCTTCTTTCATAAATTAAAACTCCAAGCCTGCATCTCTCGCTGAATCTGCTAATGCTTTTATGCGACCATGATACTTATATCCAGACCTATCAAATACAACTTTCTTAATTCCATTTTCAAGAGCTCTTTCTGCGACTCTTTTACCAACTTCTTTTGCACCAGCAACATTATTAGCATCTATCTTTAAATCCTTTTCGACAGTTGAAGCTGAAACAATTACTTTAGCTCCCAAGCTATCAAAGATTTGAGCATAAAAATGTTTAGACGATCTAAAAACAGTTAATCTTGGTGATTCTTGATCTCTAATATGAATTCTAGATTTTTTTGCTCTTCTAATTCTTGAAATATTCTTTTCACTCATTTTTAAGCCCCTGCTCCAGCAGCTTTTTTAGCTTCTTTACGCTTAACTTGTTCATCTGCATACCTCACACCCTTGCCTTTATATGGTTCAGGTGGTCTAAAGGCTCTTATCTCAGCCGCAGCTTGACCTAGTATTTGTTTGTTGTGACTTTTAAGAACAACTTCCGTTTGTGATGGAGTTTCAACTTCTACCTCTGGAGGCAATTGATATTTAATGGGATGTGAAAAACCTAGAGTTAGCTCAAGAAGCTTTCCAGAAGCTTTTGCTCTATATCCTACTCCAATAAGCTCTAGTTTTTTTTCAAAACCCTCGGAAACACCAATAATCATGTTATTTACAATTGATCTAGTAGTTCCTGCTAAAGCAATAGATTGTTGAATATTCTCATCATAGCCAACTGTTATTGTGTCTTCAGCAATATTTAATGAAATAGATTCTGTCATTTCAAACACTAACTCACCTTTAGAGCCTTTAACAGTGACTAAATTGCCTTCAACTGTAACATTGACACCATCGACAATTTTTATAGGATTTTTTGCAACTCTAGACATTAAAATACCTCACACAAAATCTCGCCGCCAACATTTTTAGCTTTTGCATCCCTATCAGTCATTAAACCTTGATTAGTTGAAAGTATGAAAGAGCCAAGTCCTCCTTTTACAGATTCAAGGCTTGAAGCAGCACTATATTTTCTAAGGCTTGGTTTACTAATCCTTTTAAGCTCTTTTATTACTGGTTCTGAATTATGGTATTTAAGCTCAACTTCGATAACTGGCTTATCGTCTAATTCAGTTTTACTGCAAGATTTTAGATAGCCCTCTGAAACTAGCACATCTACCAAATCATGTTTTAGCTTTGAATAAGGAACTTGAACGTGAGTTTTACCGCGCATTAATCCGTTGCGTATTCTTGTTAGACAGTCTGATATAGGATCTTGAAAACTCATAATATTTTTACCAACTTGATTTAACTAATCCAGGAATGTCGCCACGCATTGCTGCTTCTCTTAACTTGATTCGACTCAAACCAAATTTTCTATAAACTGCATGAGGTCTGCCTGTTACTTGACATCTTCTAACTACACGAGAAGGACTTGCATTCCTTGGCAATTTTTGAAATTTAACTCTTGCTTCATATCTTTCTTCAGTGGAAAGGCTTTGATCATTCATTTGTGCTTTCAAAGCTGCTCTCTTATCAGCATATTTGGCTACTGTTTTAATTCTTTTAACTTCTCTTGCTATCATTGATTTTTTTGCCATAAAAAGTACCTATTGTTTAAAAGGAAAATCAAAAGCTTTTAATAAAGCTTTTGCATGTTCTGTATTTTCAGTTGAAGTATTTATACAAATATCCATACCTCTGATATTGTCGATATTATCGTAATTGATCTCAGGAAAAATAATTTGCTCTTTAATACCAAATGAATAATTTCCTTGCTGATCAAATGATTTAGGATTTAAACCTCTAAAATCTCTTTCTCTTGGAATTGCTATTTTTATCAATCTTTCCATAAAGTCATACATTTTGTTACCTCTTAGCGTGACTTTACAACCCAATGGCCATCCTTCTCTTATTTTAAAACTTGCAACAGATTTTCTTGCCTTTGTTACTATCGGTTTTTGTCCAGCTATTACAGTTAAATTATCTAAAGCTGATTCCAAATGCTTTTTATCATTTGCTGCTTCTCCAACTCCCATGTTTATAACTATCTTTGTTAACTTTGGAACTGCCATAACATTATTTATACCCAACTCCTCTTGAAGAGCAGGCCTTAATTCTTGAGTATATTTTTCTTTCAAATTAGCCATTTACTTTATCTCTACTCCATCAGATTTGAATAATCTTATTTTTTTTCCGTCTTTATCAGTCGAATATGCTATTTTGTCTTTAGTCTTCTTTTTCGGATTCCATATTGCAAGATTAGATAACGCAATTGCAGCTTCTTGTTCAACAACTCCACCAGTGATACCCATTTCAGGATTTGGCCTAGTATGTTTTTTTACAATATTAATGCCGGTCACTATTCCTTTGTTTTTATTTTTGTATATTTCTCTTAATGTACCTTTTTTGCCGATATCTTTTCCTGCAATAACTATTACCTCATCACCAGATCTTAATTTTGTAGAAGTTAGTCTCTTATTCATGTTTATAAAACCTCAGGTGCCAATGAGAGTATTTTCATATGTTTACCCTCTCTTAGTTCTCTAGTTACTGGGCCGAATACTCTTGTTCCAATTGGTGCTTTCTGAGCATTTACCAACACAGCAGCATTCTCGTCAAATTTAATCAGGGAGCCATCTCTTCTTCGAACACCTTTTTTTGTTCTTACAATTAAAGCATCAACAACCTGACCTTTTTTAACTTTTCCAGTAGGAATAGCTTCACGAACAGCAACTTTGATAATGTCGCCAATATTTGCATAACGTCTTTTAGATCCACCAAGAACCTTTATACACATTACGCTTCTTGCTCCACTATTATCAGCAATATTTAAAAGGGATTGCATTTGAATCATGATTAATTCTCCTCTCCATTTTTCTCATCTTCATTTACAAGGATCCAAGTTTTGCTTTTTGAAATTGGTCTACATTCTTTTACGGAAACAACGTCTCCAATTGAAGCAGAATTAGTTTCATCATGAGCGTGAACTTTTGTAGCCCTCTTAATAACTTTTCCATAGAGTGGATGTTTAACTTTTCTTTCTACTTTCACTGTAATAGTCTTATCAGCCTTGTCGCTGGTAACAATGCCTGTTAAAACTCTTGGATTAGTTGAATCCATTATTCTCCACCTTTTGTCTTAATTTCATTCATTACTGTCTTAATCTGAGCAATTTTTTTTCTCATTTTCATCAGTTCACTTGTCTCGTTTAGTTGTCCTGTTTTATGTTTAATTCTCAAACCAAATTGAGACTCCCTAACAGATATAAGCTCAGCATCAAGCTGTTGCATATTTTTTTTTCTTAATTCTGCTAACTCTTTACTCATTCTATAAATCCTTTTTTATAAAGTGGGTTTTTATTGGGAGTTTTGCAGAAGCTAGTCTAAATGCTTCTCTTGCTAATTCTTCTTCAACTCCAGCCATTTCAAACATAATTTTGCCAGGTTGAACAAGTGCAACCCAATATTCAACATTTCCTTTGCCTTTACCCATTCTTACTTCAAGCGGTTTTTTTGTAATTGGTTTATCTGGGAAGATTCTTATCCATATATTTCCGCCCCTTTTAATGTATCTAGTCATAGCCCTTCTTGCTGCCTCAATTTGTCTAGCAGTAATTCTGCCTCTATCTGATGCAACTAAACCAAATCGACCGAAAGCTATTGTGTTACCATTTTGAGCAAGGCCTCTATTTCGCCCTTTGTGCATTTTTCTAAATTTTGTTTGTTTAGGCTGTAACATTTTTAGCTTACTCCTTGCTCAGTTTTGTATGGATCCTCAGTAATTTCACCTCTGTAAACCCAAACTTTCACACCAATGATTCCATAGGTTGTTAAAGCTTCTGCTGTTCCATAGTCGATGTCAGCTCTAAGTGTATGCAGAGGAACTCTGCCTTCTCTGTACCATTCTGTTCTAGCTATTTCAGCACCATTCAATCTTCCAGAAACTTCAATCCTAACTCCTTTTGCACTTTGTCTAAGTGCGCTTTGAACTGTTCTTTTCATCGCTCTTCTGAACATGACTCTTTTCTCAAGCTGTTGTGCAACTCCTTCAGCAAGAATCTGGGCATCTAAATCAGGTTTTTTAACTTCTTTTATGTTAATTTGTGATGGTCCTTTCACAATTTTTTCAACAGCTTTCTTCAAATTTTCAATCTCTTCACCTCTTTTGCCAATGATGATTCCTGGTCTTGCTGTATGAATATTTACAATAAAGCTCTCTGCTGTTCTCTCTAACTCAACCTTGCTAATAGAAGAGTTCTTTAATTTTTTTCCAAGGTACTCTCTAACCTTAAGATCCTGTATTAAATTATTTGAAAAATCTTTACCCTTTGCATACCAATTAGCATTTTGCTTCTTAGAAACGCCTAGTCTAAAACCGTTCGGATTTACTTTCTGTCCCATTATTTGTCTTCCTCTTTCAAAATTATCTCGATATGACATGTAGGTTTAATTATCCTATCGGCTCTTCCACGTGCTCTTGGTTTCATTCTTTTCAGTCTCATGCCCTGATTTACGATTATTGAAGATATTGAAAGTTTATCGATATCTGCATTATTATTATTTTCAGCATTCGCAATTGCAGACTCCAATAATTTTTTGATAACTGCAGAGCCTTTTTGCTTATTGAAGACTAAAAAATCCATTGCCTGATCGATTGATTTACCTCTAATCTGATCTGCTACAAGAGCAGCTTTTTGAGGAGATAATCTCGTTCCTTTTAAGTATGCTCTTGTTTCCATTATTTAGCCTTCCTATCGCCTGAATGCATTTTAAATGTTCTCGTGATGGCAAATTCACCAAGTTTATGACCAACCATATCTTCATTAATAAAAACAGGTACATGTTGTCTGCCGTTATGAACAGAAATTGTTAAACCCACCATTGAAGGAATGATCATAGAGCGTCTAGACCATGTTTTTATTGGTTTTTTATCATTATTTGCTATTGCTGCCTCAACTTTCTTAGAGAGAGATAAATCAACAAATGGTCCTTTTTTTAATGATCTAGGCATTTTATTTCTTACCTCTTCTTCTGATTATCAAATCATCTGTTCTTTGATTCTTTCTTGTTTTATATCCCTTAGTAGGTTTACCCCAAGGCGTTGAAGGATGTCTGCCACCTGAAGTCCTGCCTTCTCCACCTCCATGAGGATGGTCAACTGGATTCATTGCTACACCTCTTACTGTTGGTCGTACACCTCTCCATCTTTTGGCACCAGCCTTTCCAAGCGATCTTAAATTATTTTCTTGATTAGATACTGTACCGAGCGTAGCCCTGCATTCCCATAGTACTTTTCTAGTCTCTCCTGACTGAAGCCTTAGTGTTGCGTAAATACCTTCTTTAGCAACCAATCTGGCTGAAGTACCAGCACTTCTTGCTAATTGAGCTCCTTTCATAGGCTTTAATTCAACACAATGAACATTTGTACCAAGAGGTATATCCTTAAGTTTCATTGAGTTTCCAGGTTTAATTTCACAATTATCTGATGACACTAACTCGTCACCAATCTTGATCTTAGATGGAGCAATAATATATCTCCGCTCACCATCTTTATATTTAAGAAGAGCTATGTGAGCTGATCTATTTGGATCATATTCTATGCGCTCAACAACAGCTGGAATATCAAATTTATTCCTTTTAAAATCAATGACTCTATAATGCTGTTTGTGACCACCACCTTGGTGTCTTACAGTGATTCTACCGTTATTGTTTCTGCCACCTTTTTTTGATTTTGGTTCAATTAATGATTTTAAAGGCTTGCCTTTATATAAATCAGATTTAATAGAAATCTGACCTCTTCTACCTGGGCTGGTTGGTTTTGATTTAATAATAGCCATTAGTTCATGCCCTCGAATTGAATGTCAGAATCTTTGCTAATTGAAACAAAAGCTTTTTTATAGTTTGGTTTTTTGTATATCCCAAATCTATTCCTTTTCTGCTTTCCTTTCACAATGGATGTTGTGACGTTTACTACCTCAACTTTAAAAAGCTCTTCAACAGCTTTTTTTATCTCAAGCTTGTTGGCAGATAAATCTACCTTGAAAACCACCTGTTTCAAATTTTCACCTAACTGAGCGGTCTGTTCAGTAATTATTGGAGATTTTATGAGTGTATATAGTTTTTCTTTAACCATTGATCCACTCCTCTATTTGTTTAAGTGCTTCGCTGGTTACAGCAACTTTTTGAGGTTTAAGTAAATTTACAGGATTGATCTCTCTTACAGTAATAACATCAACATTTGGAATATTTCTGGCAGATAAATAAAGATTCATATCTAGTTCATCAATTATGATAAGTACTTTACTCAAAGAAAATTCATTCAAAAAACTTGCTATTTCTTTTGTCTTTGGTTTTTCGAGAACAGGCTTCTCAATTGCAACTAATCTATTTTGTCTTAGTAATTCAGAAAATATGGATTTTATAGCAGCTCTGTACATTTTTTTGTTTAATTTTTTACTGTAATCTCTTGGCCTAGCAGCAAAAGTTACACCCCCTCCTCTCCAAAGAGGACTTCTTATCGTTCCTGCTCTTGCTCTTCCAGTACCTTTTTGCCTATAAGGTTTTTTCCCGCCACCTCTAACCTCAGATCGATTTTTTTGTTTTGCGCTGCCCTGTCTTGATGCCGCCATAAAACTTACAACTGCTTGATGGATTAAAGATTCGTTAAACTCCTTGCTAAATACATCATTAGATATTGATATATCTTTATTTTTTGTATTTGAAAGCAATTCTATTTTCATGATGCTTTTATTGAAGGTTTGATCTTTAGTTGAGAGCCATTGAATCCAGGAACTGAGCCTTTTATATAAATAACATTATTTTCAACATCCATATGAACTATTTTTAAGCTTTGAACAGTTTTTTGAACATCTCCCATGTGACCAGACATTTTTTTTCCTTTCCAAACTCTTCCAGGAGTTTGACACTGACCAATTGAACCATGAGCCCTGTGAGCTAGCGAATTACCATGAGTTGCATCTTGCATCTTAAAATTATGTCGCTTTATAACACCAGCATAGCCTTTTCCTTTTGAAGTACCTGTGACATCAACATACTGGCCAACCTCAAAAAGATCAGCAGTTAAATGGCTACCGATTTCAAATGAGCTATCATTATTATCATCTAACCTAAATTCAGCTAATGAACCCGGTGCAAGATTAACTTTTTTGAAAAATTCTTTTTGTGATTTATTCAGGTTATTTGATTTTTCTGTCTTAGAAACAACAAGAGCGTTATAGCCATTTTTTTCTTTTGTTTTAATGTCAGCTATAAAGTTTCCACACACTGAAACTGCAGTCACGGGAACAGATTCTCCATCTTCAAGAAAAAGACGAGACATACCAGATTTTTTTCCTATTAAGCCTATGCTCAATTTAATCTCCTTTCTACGGGGCTATAAACCCTCTATGGCCGCATTCGCGTTAAAAAATTATTGTCCTAAGCTTATTTGAACATCTACCCCTGAGGATAGATCTAATTTCATCAAAGCATCAACTGTTTTATCAGTTGGTTTAACAATATCCATCAATCTTTTATAAGTAACAATTTCGTATTGATCCCTCGCATCTTTATCTTTATGCGGTGATATTAATACAGTTGTCCTTTCTTTTTTTACTGGTAAAGGAATAGGACCATTAATTACAGCGCCCGTTTTTTTTACGGTTTCTACAATCAATTTAGCTGAAGCATCAATTAATCTGTAGTCAAAGGCTTTAAGCCTAATTCTTATTGATTGATTCTCCATTTCCCTATTTTTTTACCTTTTATAAAATATTTTTAACATTCAACAAATTGCAAAATGTGGCGTATTCTAAGCTTCTAAGAGCAATACTGTCAACTTTATTAGACAGTTATTTTCAGACATATTTATGATGTTTTTAACTGTTCAGCGATATTATTTGGAACTTCACCGTATTTAGTGAATTCCATCGTAAAAGTAGCTCTTCCTTGAGTCTGTGATCTTAAATCTGTTGCATATCCAAACATCTCAGCTAAAGGCACTTCAGAGGAGACTTCTTTGCCAGATGTAATATCTTCCATTCCTAATATAATACCTCTTCTTCTGTTTAAATCGCCTACTACATCTCCCATATGTTCTTCGGGTGTTACAACAACAACCTTCATTATGGGCTCTAAAAGAGCAGGTTTTGCTTTAGTGGCTCCTTCTTTAAGAGCCATTGATCCAGCAATCTTAAATGCCATCTCATTTGAATCAACATCATGGAAAGATCCATCATATAGTGTTGCTCTCAATGCTAATAATGGATATCCAGCTATAACTCCATTTTGCATTTGCTCTTGAATGCCTTTGTTTACTGCAGGAATATACTCTTTTGGAATAACTCCACCTACGATTTTATCGACAAATTCATATTCATCGTCTAAACCAAGTGGCTCAAGTTTTAACCAAACGTGCCCATATTGACCTTTACCACCACTTTGTCTGACAAATTTACCCTCTATTTCTACACTTTCTTTAATGGTTTCTCTGTATGCAACTTGAGGCTTACCAATATTTGCTTCAACAGAGAATTCTCTTTTCATCCTATCTACAAGCACGTCTAAATGAAGTTCTCCCATACCAGATATAATTGTTTGACCTGATTCTTCGTCACTTGCAACTCTAAAGGAGGGATCTTCTTGGGCAAGTTTACCAAGTGCTAGTGACATTTTTTCTTGATCTTGTTTTGATTTTGGTTCAACAGCTACAGAAATTACTGGTTCAGGGAAATCCATTCTCTCAAGGACAATTGGCTTATCAGAATCTGAAAGAGTATCGCCAGTAGTAATATCTTTTAGGCCTATACATGCTGCAATGTCACCAGCTCTAACTTCTTTTATCTCTTCTCTATTATTAGAGTGCATTTGAACCATTCTTCCAACTCTTTCTTTTTTAGATTTAGTTGTGTTCATAACTCCGTCACCAACACTCAAAACTCCAGAGTACACCCTAATAAATGTAAGAGTTCCAACAAATGGATCAGTTGCAATCTTAAATGCTAATGCAGAAAACGGTTCTTCATCAGATGACTTTCTTGAATCAGATTGCTCTTCTTCCTCACTGTTATTAGGAATAACTCCCTCTATAGCCTTAACTTCGTCAGGAGCAGGAAGAAAATCAATAACTGCATCTAAAACTGCTTGGACTCCCTTATTTTTAAAAGCTGAACCGCAAAGAGCTAGTATTATTTCATTAGATAGTGATCTTATTCTTAGACCTTCTTTTATTTGTTCCTCTGATAATTCTCCAGATTCTAAATAAGCATCCATTAATTCTTCATTTGCTTCCGCAGCTGCTTCAACCATTTCCTCACGGAGTTTGTTACATTTATCAAGAAGATTTTCAGGAATATCTTGCGAATCAAAAGTTAAACCTTGATCATCTTCATTCCAGTAGATAGCCCTCATTTTTATAAGATCAACTACTCCTTTAAAATCATCTTCTGCTCCAATGTTAAGTTGGATTGGGACAACATTTGCTTGTAATCGATCTTTAATTTGTTCTACAACTTTTTCAAAATTTGCACCTGCTCTGTCCATTTTGTTTACAAAAACTATTCTTGGTACTTCATATCTATTTGCTTGTCTCCAAACGGTTTCAGATTGTGGTTCTACACCTGAGGTTCCACAAAAAACTACAACTGCACCATCAAGCACTCGTAATGAACGTTCCACTTCAATTGTGAAGTCAACGTGACCAGGAGTATCGATGATATTAATTCTGTGTTGTGGATATTGTTGCTCCATGCCGCTCCAAAAGCAGGTTGTAGCCGCAGATGTAATAGTTATACCTCTTTCTTGTTCTTGTTCCATCCAATCCATGACAGCGGCACCATCATGTACTTCACCAATTTTATGGGAGAGTCCTGTGTAAAATAGAACCCTTTCAGTAGTTGTGGTTTTGCCTGCATCAACGTGTGCACATATACCTACATTTCTATACTTATTTAATACTGTATCTCTAGCCATATTTTTTTATTAATTTCTAATTAGAATCTAAAGTGTGAAAAAGCTTTATTGGCTTCAGCCATCTTATGAACGTCTTCTCTTTTCCTGAATGCTGATCCTTTTTTTTGTGAGGCATCCTGCAGCTCTCCAGCAAGTCTTAGATCCATTGATTTTTCACTTCTATTTCTTGCAGCATCAACTATCCATCTCATTGCAAGAGCTTGCCTTCTAGAAGGACGAATCTCTACAGGAACTTGATAGTTTGCTCCACCAACTCTCCTGGATTTAACTTCAACTACAGGACTCACTTCCTCAAGCGCTTTCATAAAAATTTCAAGTGGATCATCTTTAGTTGTTTTAGTTATCTGATCAAAAGCACCATAAACAATTTTTTCTGCAACAGATTTTTTACCATCTTTCATGAGGTTATTCATGAATTTCGCAAGAACTACATCTTTATATTTTGGATCTGGTAAAACTTTTCTTTTTTCGGGACTTCGTCTTCTTGGCATAATTATTTACCTTTTTTAGCACCGTATTTTGATCTTCTTTGTTTTCTGCTTGCAACGCCTGAAGTATCTAATGTACCTCGGATTGTATGATATCTTACACCTGGTAGATCTTTTACTCTTCCACCCCTAATTAAAACCAAAGAGTGTTCCTGAAGATTGTGACCTTCTCCACCTATGTAAGAAGTTACTTCATAACCACTAGTCAACCTTACTCTGCATACTTTTCTTAAAGCTGAGTTTGGTTTTTTGGGAGTAGTAGTATAAACACGGGTGCAAACTCCTCTCCGTTGAGGACATGCATTTAATGCAGGAACATCGGTCTTTTTAACCTTAGGCTTCCTAGATTTTTTTATTAACTGATTAACTGTTGCCATATTAATTTTGTTTATACGCGGCGATTTTATAGAGCATGAGGTTAATGGTCAACATTATTCTTCATCATTTTCTTGAAGCTCTTGTCTTAACGCTGCTTCAATATCATCATCTGACAATAATTGCTCATCATAATCACTTTGTTTTTTAGACCTTAACTTGTCGTGGAATTCCATGCCTGTACCAGCAGGAATTAATCTTCCAACTACAACGTTTTCTTTCAAACCTCTTAAGTGATCTTTTTTTCCAGTAACAGCTGCTTCGGTTAAAACTCTTGTGGTCTCTTGGAAAGAAGCTGCTGATATAAATGAATCAGTAGCAAGTGAGGCCTTTGTGATACCGAGTAAGACTCTTTCAAACTCAGCAGGAGTTTTACCATCAGCTTCAGCCTTTTGATTTTCTTCTTTTAATTCAGCATAGCTAACTTGATCACCTTGAATAAATTTGGTGTCACCACCATCAAGGACTAGTGCTTTTCTAAGCATTTGTCTCAAAATTGTTTCAATATGCTTATCGTTGATTGAAACGCCTTGAAGTCTATAAACATCTTGGATCTCGTTAACAATAAAGTTTGTTAGCTCAGGAATGCCCTTTAATCTCAAAATATCGTGAGGGCTTAGCGGGCCTTCAGATATTACGTCTCCTTTATTAACACGTTCACCCTCAAAAACATTAAGAGTTCTATGTTTTGGTATTAACATTTCAACGTTTTGTGTCTTCTTTGTTGCTCCTTCTGGAGTGATTACCAGCCTAACTTTACCTTTTGTCTCTTTACCAAAAGATATGACACCAGATTCTTCAGCAAGAACCGCAGCATCCTTTGGCTTTCTTGCTTCAAATAAATCAGCAACCCTAGGCAAACCACCAGTTATGTCTTTTGTTTTAGATGCAACTAAAGGCATTCTTGCAATAACTTCACCAGCAGTTATTTTTTGACCATTAGCAAGGTTAACAAGACCCCCTGCTGGAAGTGGATATACAGCTGGTTGCTTAAATTCACCAACAAGGACAGGCTTACCTTTAGAATCAACAATTTCAATCGTTGGAACTAAGTCTCTACCTGCCGAAGGTCTATCTGCAACCTCAATAATTTCAATGCTTGTTAAGCCTGTAAGAACATCCATTTGCTCTCTTACACTCAAGCCATCCTCAATATCTGTAAATTTAACTTTACCAGCCGTTTCTGAGATTATTGGTCTCGTGTAAGGATCCCATGATGCTATTTGAGTTCCTTCATCTACCTTAGATAGATCCTTAACTTGAAGAGTTGCACCATAAGGCAACTTGTATTGTTCTATAATTTTTCCAGTTGAGTCGGTGATTGTGCATGCAGCATTTCTTGATACAACAACCTCAAGCTTATCTTTATTAGTAACTGACTTGATATCATCTGAAAAATTGACCACACCATTATTTTTGTTATAAATAGCATTGTCTTCAGAAGAGCTTGATGCTGCTCCTCCAATGTGAAAGGTTCTCATTGTTAACTGAGTTCCTGGCTCTCCTATCGATTGAGCTGCGACTACTCCGACAGCTTCTCCTCTATGAACAAGGTGGCCTCTTGCAAGATCTCTTCCATAACAATTAGCACATACGCCTATAGAAGCATCACATGTCATAGGAGATCTAATTTTCAAACTCGATAAATTAAGTTCTTCAATAACATTTAGAGCATCTTCATCAAGCATTGTGTTAACAGGAAAAATCTCCTTGCCATCTGCATCTAAAATAGGTTCTGCTATTACCCTTCCAAGTATCCTGTCGGTTAAAGCTTGAATTATTTCCCCACCGTCAATAATTGAGGTAACAGTTATAGAATCTTTAGTACCACAATCATCAATATTTATAACAGAGTCCATTGAAACATCGCAAAGTCTTCTGGTTAAATATCCAGAATTTGCAGTTTTTAAAGCAGTATCTGCAAGTCCCTTTCTAGCTCCATGGGTTGATATGAAGTATTGGAGAACAGAGAGACCTTCTCTAAAGTTTGCTGTAATTGGAGTTTCAATAATTGACCCATCAGGCTTAGACATTAACCCTCGCATACCAGATAACTGCCTAATTTGAGCTGGTGAACCTCTAGCGCCTGAATCAGCATAAATATAAACCGAATTGAAAGATGATTGATCGACATTATCTCCCTCCGGTGTTTTTGCAGTTTCAGTACTAATTTTTTCCATCATCGCTTTTGCCACTTGCTCATTTGCTCTAGACCAGATATCAATGACTTTGTTATATCTCTCTCCTCTGGTAACTAAACCTGAGTCAAACTGTTTCTCAATTGCTTTAACTTCTTTTTCTGAAGAATCAATAATCTTTGCTTTCTCTTGAGGAATTACAAAGTCATTAACTCCAATTGATGATCCAGATCTTGTTGAAAAATCAAAACCTAGATACATAAGTTGGTCAGCAAATATAACAGTCTTTTTTAGTCCCGCTTTTCTATAAGAAATATCTACAAGCTTTGAAACTAATTTTTTGTTTAAAACATTATTTATATTCTCAAACCCAACTTCCGCAGGAGTAATTCTCCATATGAGTGTTCTACCAACAGTTGTTTCTTGAAGTGATGTTTCTCCAGCGGCATCTTTGATTCTAACTTTTACAGGTGAATGAATCTCTAAATTTTCAGTTTCATAAGCTCGTAAAACTTCGTCAGGATTACTAAATACTCTGCCACCACCTTTTGCATTCGCATTATCTCTTGTCATGTAGTAAAGGCCAAGAACCACATCTTGAGTAGGATTAATAATTGGTGATCCATTTGCTGGTGAAAGGATATTATTAGTCGACATCATTAAGGCTCTAGCCTCAAGTTGAGCTTCAACTGTTAATGGAACATGGACAGCCATCTGATCGCCATCAAAGTCTGCATTATAAGCAACACATACCAATGGATGAAGTTGTATAGCCTTACCCTCAATTAATAGAGGTTCAAATGCCTGAATACCAAGACGATGCAATGTTGGAGCCCTATTTAATAGAACTGGATGCTCTCTGATAACTTCCTCGAGGACCTCCCAGACTTCGGGAGTTTCTCTTTCAACCAATTTTTTAGCAGCTTTGATGGTAGTAGCAAGCTCCCTATTCTCGAGTTTTCCATATACGAAAGGCTTAAACAACTCTAAAGCCATCTTCTTAGGCAGACCGCATTGATGAAGTTTTAAATTAGGTCCAGCCACGATTACTGATCTTCCAGAATAATCAACTCTTTTACCTAGAAGGTTTTGTCTAAAACGGCCACCTTTACCTTTAATCATATCTGCTAGAGATTTTCATGGTCTCTTATTTGTTCCAGTTATGACTCTTCCTCTTCTTCCATTATCAAGAAGTGCATCAACAGATTCTTGCAGCATTCTCTTTTCATTTCTTACAATGATCTCAGGCGCGTTTAACTCTAATAGTCTTTTTAATCTGTTATTTCTATTAATTACTCTTCTATATAAGTCATTTAAATCAGATGTAGCAAATCTTCCACCTTCAAGTGGTACTAAAGGCCTTAAATCTGGAGGTAAAACAGGTAAAACATTCATAACCATCCATTCAGGTTTGTTGCCTGAGTCTTTGAAAGCTTCAAGTAATTTTAAACGTTTAGATAATTTCTTAAGCTTTGTCTCAGAATTAGTTTGAGGTATTTCTTCGCGAATAATTCTAATTTCATCTTCAATATCTAATTCTTCAAGAAGAATTTGAACAGCTTCAGCTCCCATTCCTGCAGAAAATTCATCTCCAAATTCCTCATACTTTTCAACCCATTCTTCTTCAGTAAGTATTTGTCCTTTTTCTAATTCTGTGAGTCCAGGATCTGTCACAATATAGCTCTCAAAATACAGAACTCTCTCAATTTCTCGGAGAGTTACGTTTAAAAGAAGTCCAATTCTTGAAGGTAAGGATTTTAAGAACCAAATATGTGCAACAGGAGCTGCCAGATCAATATGCCCCATCCTTTCTCTTCTGACTTTTGCAAGAGTTACTTCAACTCCACATTTTTCACATACAACACCCCTGTGTTTCATTCTTTTGTATTTTCCACATATACATTCGTAATCTTTTACAGGACCAAATATTTTTGCACAAAATAATCCATCTCTTTCTGGTTTGAATGTTCTGTAATTTATTGTTTCAGGTTTTTTTACTTCACCAAAAGACCAAGATCTAATTACTTGAGGAGAAGCTAGGCCTGCAGAAATAGTTGTAAAATCTTCTTGACCAGTTTTTAAAGCGTTTAATAAGTCTTTCAATTTATTCTCCTATTGATTATCTAAGTCGAGTTCAATGTTTATACCAAGTGATTTAATCTCTTTGCTTAAGACATTGAATGATTCTGGTACGTTTGCATCCATTTCATAACTACCATCTACTATGTTTTTGTACATTTTTGTTCTTCCAGAGACATCGTCTGACTTAACAGTTAACATTTCTTGAAGTGTATAAGAGGCTCCATATGCCTCAAGTGCCCAAACCTCCATTTCACCAAATCTTTGGCCACCAAATTGTGCTTTACCACCTAGAGGTTGTTGAGTAACAAGACTATATGATCCGGTTGATCTTGCATGCATTTTATCGTCAACTAAATGATTTAACTTAATCATATACATGTAACCAACAGTTACTGGTCTATCAAATTCAGTCCCAGTTCTTCCATCATATAAAGTAATTTGACCTGATTCAGGCAAATCAGCTAATTTGAGCAGATCTTTAATTTCACTTTCTTTTGCTCCATCAAATACAGGTGTAGCGATTGGCAGTCCATCTCTTAGATTTTCAGCTAATTCAAGGATCTCAGAATTATTGAATGAATTAATATCCTCTTTATTAGCGGCATTATTGTTGTAAAGCTTATCTAAATAAGATTTTAATTCTGCTGGTTTGGCATTTTCTTTCAACATTGTATCGATTTTCATTCCAATGCCTTTTGCAGCTGAGCCCATGTGAGTCTCTAGAATTTGTCCAACATTCATTCTAGATGGAACACCAAGTGGGTTTAATACAATATCTATTGGATTACCATCATTATCATATGGCATATCCTCAACAGGCATTATTTCTGAAATCACCCCTTTATTACCGTGTCTACCAGCCATTTTGTCGCCAGGTTGAATTCTTCTTTTAATAGCAAGATAAACCTTAACGATTTTGATTACGCCAGGAGCGAGATCATGACCTCTTATTATCTTTTCTTTTTTCTCCTCATATCTTGATTTGATATCCTTTATATATTGCTTATATAAAACTTCTGTTTCTTCAATCACTTTATTTGTTGCTTCTGTATCTGTTCTGATTGAGAAGATATCATTGATGCTAAATGTTTCTAATTTTTCTGAAGCTAATGATTCTCCTTTTTTAACACCATTACCTTTAATAGCTTTTTTTGATTTAAGTAAGTCAATCATCCTAGTCTTTGTTGCCTGCTCAACAACAGATGCCTCATCGTCAGCATCTTTCTTTGATTGATCTATGTGATCCTGCTCTATGGCTTGAGTTCTTTCATCTTTTTCAACACCATCTCTGGTAAAAACTTCTACTCCAATAACTGTTCCTTTAGAACTTGATCTTTGCGATGTATCTTTTACATCAGAGGCCTTCTCGCCAAATATTGCTCTTAAAAGTTTTTCTTCAGGTGATAGTTGCGTTTCACCTTTTGGCGTAATCTTTCCAACGAGTATATCTCCTGGCTCAACTTCAGCGCCAACATATACTATTCCGCAATCATCTAGTTTATTAAGCGAGCCCTCTCCAACATTAGGAATGTCTGCTGTTATTTCCTCAGACCCTAGCTTGGTGTCTCTTGCTATACAAACTATCTCTTGGATGTGAATTGAAGTAAATCTATCTTCTCTAGCAACTTTTTCTGATATCAAAATTGAATCTTCAAAGTTGTATCCATTCCATGGCATGAAAGCTATTCTAATATTTTGACCTAATGCCAACTCTCCATTATCTATTGAAGGTCCGTCCGCAAGAATGTCTCCTGCTTTAACAACGTCACCAGACTTAACAATTGGTCTTTGATTAATGCAGGTATTTTGATTAGAGCGAGTATATTTTATTAAATTGTAAACATCGGAAGCTGTTTTAGATTTTTTATCAGTAACTCTAACAACTATTCTGGAAGCATCAACACTCTCAACTACTCCAGAATTTTTTGCAACAATACATACACCAGAGTCCCTGGCAACTACGGTTTCGAGTCCAGTCCCTACTAACGGTTTTTCTGCTCTGAGCACAGGAACAGCTTGGCGCTGCATATTTGAGCCCATTAAAGCTCTGTTAGCATCATCATGCTCTAAAAATGGAATTAGTGAGGCAGCAATTGAAACAACTTGTTGAGGAGAAACATCCATAAGATCAATTCGATCGGGAGACATCAATTCAAACTCATTTGCATGTCTAACAGCAACTAAATCATCGACAAATCTATTGTTCTTATCCAACATCACATTAGCCTGAGCAATTACATGCTCAGCTTCGTCTATTGCTGATAGGTAAACAATTTCATCAGTAACTTTTCCATTTACTACTTTTCTATATGGTGTTTCTATAAATCCGTACTGATTTGTTCTTGAATAAGATGCAAATGAATTTATAAGGCCAATATTTGGGCCTTCTGGAGTTTCAATCGGACATACTCTTCCATAATGAGTTGGGTGAACATCTCTTACTTCAAAACCAGCTCTCTCTCTTGTAAGCCCGCCAGGACCTAAAGCAGAAACTCTTCTTTTATGAGTGATTTCTGATAAAGGATTATTTTGATCCATAAATTGTGAAAGCTGACTCGATCCAAAAAATTCTTTGATCGCAGCAGTAACTGGTTTTGCGTTGATTAAATCTTGTGGTCCTAACTCATCTGCTTCGGCCATACTTAGTCTTTCTCTTACAGCTCTTTCAACTCTGATCAAACCAACTCTAAATTGATTTGCAGTCATCTCCCCAACAGATCTTACTCTTCTATTACCTAAATGATCGATATCATCAACTATGTCATGTCCATCTCGAATGTTTACGATACCTTTCATCACTTCGATGATGTCTTGTTTATCTAGAATATGTGGATTATCTTTTTTGGAA